>Ga0136643_10007546_pt1 | contig 15735 bp, 9 predicted proteins | sample TergutLab28metaG_FD_96883 | JGI IMG/M metagenome (GOLD analysis project Ga0136643, IMG submission 96883) | Labiotermes labralis P1 segment gut microbial communities from Petit-Saut dam, French Guiana - Lab288 P1 (version 3) (version 3) | ecosystem: Host-associated > Arthropoda: Insects >... | reverse complement strand
TATATCCATCATCAGGAGCTTGCAACTTTTTCTGTTGAATTCAACAGAAAAAGTTGCAAGCTCCTGATGATGGATATATTAATGTCTGAAACATGTTGAGCATATAAGAAATGAAATAAAATAGCAAGTGACATCAAGTTGGTCTTTTATTCTTCAACTAGTATGTGAAGGTTTCCATTTAGTATCCATTATTTTTTTCAATTTAAAATTCTTATTTTTTCCAATTCGAACCACAATTGTAATATGCTAACAAACTTCAGTCAAACAAAACCTGTTCACCAATTCTTGAGTTGTCACATTCACTAGTCTCTCACTGTGGAGGCCCGGTTTTCATCCCAGTCCGTTCACGGTGCGATTTGTGGCCGACCAAGATTCCTGGGACAAGCATTTTCTCCAAGTACTTAGGTTTACCCCCATCCACATGATTCCACCAACATACCATAAGCATTAATTCACCTACCATAATGTTAGCAACTGAATGAATAATACAAAGCTTTACTCTCAGAAAGCTGGACTAACAAGCATGGTGTAAACAATGGAATATTTGTAACTATTAACCGTGGCTGCTGTGTTTACGAAAATACACCGTAATTTGAGAAAATTACATATGTACTGGCAAATTCAGGGACCGCAGTAGCACAGTTGGTTAAGGTGCTGTGCTACAAATCGGAAGGTCACTGGTTCGATCCCAGCTGGTATCATTGGATTTTTCATTGACATAAAATCCTTCCGATCGCACTATGGCCCTGGGGTTGACTCAGCCTCTAACAGAAATGAGTACCAGGAGCATTTCCTGGGGGTAAATGTGGCCGGTGCATAAGGCCGACAACCTACCACCATCCTGTGCCGTTGTCACGAAATCTGGGAACCTTAACTTCCTGGAACCCTCTGTGCCACTCCAGGCCTGTGATGGGACTGCTTTTTTTTACTGGCGAATTCAACACCTAAAAGAAGCTTCCAGCTTGAAGCTTTTGAAGATTTGTAGGAAACAAGATTTAATGTATCGCATAAAACGCTGGAATTTAAAAGAATGTGATGAAGCCAATGAAAACTACACAGGTGGCAAGTGACAGAGAGCATAATAAAACTACCTCATTGTAGCTCACACTGTTTACATGCCTGCATGTTTTAAGTTATTCATTAAACACTTTAATATCACTCCAGTTTTTTGAACACACTGTCAGGCCATTTTTAAAGTAAAGTGTAAAACTTGTCTGATTTGGAACATTCAAGTCTTCTGGGATGTTATGTTGTATTAAATGGTAAACAGTTACTGACGTTTCAAGAGATCACAGTGCCATCACATCTTCATGGTCCAGTAGTCCAAAAAAAAGAGGACTTGCTAGACCATGAAGATGACAGCACTATGATTCCTCTACAACATGAGCAGTTGTTTATAATATGACAAGGCATAACATCACAGAAGACCTGGATCTTCATCAAATGGCTCTGAGAACCCCAGATTTCACATGGTGCAATTTTTGTTTCAGTGATTCATAATAATTCTAGAAAAAGTGGGTAAATCAAGTCAGAAATTTCATGGCATTTTTTTCTGAAGCTGTTGAATATTTAGCCATGTTTTTGTGGATTTAAGAGAGAATATAATCTGAAAATTTCCTGTCATCAAACGGGTATTTACATTCTGTACTAATGAATTCTTTGATTTTTCACATTCACCTTGAGAGTTTCTGCATGTCTAGTAGAGTTAATACTTACCTGTGCCAGACTCCACAATGCAGTATATGCAGGGTATGCTACATCTCTGTCAGCAAGATACTGCACTTTGCTCAAGATGCAGACCTGCTAAATGAACGAGCTCAAGGGCTGCACGAAAGATCAAAGTGCGTGGGTCACTCGGTGCCCGCCCTTTTGTATTCTGTTCTAGGCAGGGTATGTTTGTAGCCTGTCTCATTTCAGTGATTACAAAAATCTGCAGCTGTCCATTCAGTTATCATGGAAGCCAAATCTCACACTTCAATTTTACTTCTTATTCAAATTTTTATACACTTACTTTCTTCACTACAGTTTTTAGAAACAAGGCATCACAGTTAAAACATTTCCTATTTGCGGAATTCCAAGCATCTTCCGCATTCTTCAATTCACTTTCTGTGGTAAACAACTGTGATCTTTTTGCAACAGAAGTGCTGTATTTTTTTGTGGTTCACTGAATACAGTGCTGGCCACTACATCCTACGCCAGGAATGAAAAGCAGATGGGGTTTCCTTAACAGACAGTCTCCTTCCTGCAAAATGTCACCACAGTCAGGTCTGACAGTAAGTTCTGTTCCTTAAGAGCACTGTCAGTGTACTGACAAGGGCAAATTTTTGCAGGATTCTCTGCATTCAGCAGTATGAGATCTAAACTGCCAATTCCACCATTTAAACCTGACACTAGTAAAGGAAGTAACATGGCAGAAACTCTGCGTTTGTTGTTAAGTGCTTTGTCTCCTCATACTCGCTATTTCACCTCATCTTGGTGGGTGGGAGATGGAACTTACACATCTCAGATGACTGCCCATTTCTGTGCTAGACAATGATATCAACACCAGAATACCTTCTGTCTCGTTGCCAGAATTTGGTCATTAATTTTGAACTGGAAAACCAGAATGGTGAAAAACCTTACAGTAAGAAGTGGTGTCTAGCACATCCTCACTATGAAACAAAGAAAAAATCATCCACCATACATTTTATATCCCTTTTGATTGATTGATTAGCATTTGGGTTCCAGCCCTTACCATCCCCATGCACCCATAGGCCTTAATTAACAGGCCCTTTGTGCCCCATAATCTGATACCACCTCAGGGGAGCCCTGTTCCTTTGCTAAAGTTCCAGATGGCCTCCAGCTTTATATCCCTTATACAGTTAAAAACCTGAAAAAACCCCAGATCCAGCTCTCTGTTTTCACACAACTCAGTCCATACTCATCCGCAATTCTTTTCATAAATACTTGAAACCAATTCTGCTCCCTACAGTCATGTATGACCTCATCAATATTTGCTTGTTCATTCGGTGCACAGAAATTCTGAATATCTCTGACTAGTTTATGTGTGATTGGCAAGCCATTATGAAGGTGACTGCCTCTTGGGATTTGCAGTCACTTTTACTTACACAAATCACTGTTAAGTTGGCAGAAACTCACTTTTGACAAGCAGGGGGCGAAATCAACACAACACATACACACATACATACATACATACACACAAACACGGTGCTTTTTTGATGGTAAAATGTGGAGGGCAGCTTCAGATTTCTTGGCTACAGCTATTCCTTATACAGGTTGCATGCTAACTCTTTGAAATGGCAGTTTCCAATCCAACAATGAAATTCAATTTAGCTTACAAGACTGTCTTTCAGGCTTCTGTGCAGAATTTCACTGAGAATTTAGAATTTTCCAGGCAAGCAAGCAACTCTAGATATGTTACACCAAGTTATTATAATAATTTCTTTCAATGAAGAACTCATTACTTAGGTATACATTCGCCCACCATTAAATGTCAGATACAAGCTCTGACATTCATACCACCACCACTTCTGTAACTCTTCACCATCAAGCAATGTTTAATACGTTACTTACGGCATGTTTACACAGTCTGTCTCCATACAAAATTTCACGTGCCTAGCTCCAAAACATTTGTTACTACCATTAAGTCAACATCTTGTGTGGCTGCCAACCTGTCACTTCACATTCAAACACAAAATACTGCATACTTTTTGCAGATCCACCATCATATAATTTCCAGAAACTGCAACAAACCTACATTCCCACCTCACAAGTTTCTTCACCTGCCAAGCTGTCTTTACCGAATGCAGGAAATTAAAAAGTATGTGGTTCCAGTGGCCTCCAACAGACTGGGATTCATTCTAATTTTCAGGCAAATAGGTCATCTCATTCAAACATCGAAGGAGATGGGAAAACACACAGGTAGCACAGTGATCTAACAGGTGGTCTATTGTTGAGATATGCCAAAAAATAAACTTGAACAGAACAAGAAATAAAATTCCACTCCTGTTTTACCTAAGAGTTTGCCTGCATTTAAGTGGAAGACTTATTCATTTCCTTACGCAGTTTAAAAAATTTTTCCGCATGTAATACAAAAGTTTTTACAATCAGGTTCAGAAATCACAGCCTACGTCTCGGACATGGGGCAGAATCATAAAACAAACTTAAAAAGTAAACCAGGTTCCCATATTTTACCACAGAAATACCAGAACCAGGTTCGTTTTATAAGTGTGTGTTAACGGTGTTACCCTGGCTAACACAGTTAACGTGACCACTCCACACCTGCTCTGACTGTTGTCTTAAGAAACAAGCTCTGAAAGAAACCCACAAATTCCCTCTCATGCTTCAATCTCTATGATACAGATAGCGGGAATTATGAAGTAACAAATACTATTTAATTATCTGTTTTTGTGTATAACTTCCACAAGTACGAATTCCAGCTATTTTAAATTTTTCCAACATAATCACAAATATACAATTTGTAGGTCTGTATATGATGTAGCTCCATACAAAATTTCACATACTACCCAGCTCTAACACTGCACTAGTTTTCACTGCCATATTAGCTACATACAGATTTGTTTACAGCTGCCATGCCACCGGTTTACATTATACAGAAAAATGATCGAAATAAAATACACGTATGTATCGAGGATCAATTCACCTTCAAAAATTTCAGGACTATACATAAATGGGGTTAATGTTGCTCCCACTTGAGAATTTTGCATAACTGCCATGCTGATACTTGTATCATAGATGGTTACAATGAGAAACTGTATGCTGCTGATGCCTGAAAAATCTTCAATACATGTTAACTGAAAATCCTCAATTTGTTTTCCAGGGTTTCCATCTTTCCTTACAAAGCAATCAAATTGCATCACACAGTTCTTACAATTACAGCAATCACACTTCATTCAGCTAACAAACGTGCAAAGAAACGTGCTTAAAAATGGTGAACTGTAGGTCTGTCCGTCGCTGCTACGAGGAAGAAAAGACAAACATACTAAATGTCAACGTTATACCTTAGAAGGGACTGTTATTTGGTGTACATTTACTGTAATATCCACACCAGATGCTTATGTACACGACTTCCTGCTACAAGATCCGTTCACATACAGGAACGGGTCACCAATGTAGCTCTTTTCACTGAATTCTCATTTGAAAAAGTTAATTATCGTGGCACACCCTATATCCTGTGTACTGCTAGTTAGGTGATAACAAATGCAAACTACATTCCAATTGCGGTAAGTGCTATTCATCAATATAATACTCAGTTCTCACGACTGTTACGAGTATGAGTGAGGAAGTGCAATGTAACAACAGAGCACTTACTTCCAAAACTAAATTTAAAAAATAATTCCCATAAATAAAGACAATAACAAGGCTAAAAAAAGGGAAAAAACTAATAATCTAAATATAACATTGACTATCAGAAGTTAAAAAAAGGGAAAACAGACACTTGCCAACAACAGCACGAATAGAGGTGGAACATGTACGAGTGGTGAATGGTTATGAAGTGCTGACAGCCTGCTGGTAAATGTAATGAAGCTGTATAATTAATAATATTCTCCACGCTAGCAGGATAAGGGTTAATGTTACTGGCACACATGCTTACGTAGCCGAGCAGTCAGAACACACTGACTGCTCGGCTACGTAAGCACGTGCGCCAGTAACATTAACCCTTATCCTGCTAGCGTGGAGAATATGGTGAGCTCCTAATAATGCTAACAAAATGGCAGGTGGGATTTAACTCAGTGTCTAAAGGATTAATTTTTGTACACAGTACAAGCATTACAATACAACAGTGGTAATATTATGTCAAATATTTTCAATTTCGTGGATGCCATGTATTACATTCAACCACGTATGAGAATGGAGTGAAGAGAGCTCCATCACTGATGCCAACATATGTATAGGTAAGTATCCTATCTTAGTGGATGCAGTTTTCCCAGTTTTGTGATAAATACATACATCCCTGAGCAAGGCAGGTCTATTGCACAGAGAGCCTGCATCTGCCAGGACATCCTGTGACAGCTGTCATGTTCTGGGACAACCCATATATACAGGAATAATATCAAAGTTACTCATAATTACATAGCTATTTGACAACAATCACAGAGTTTGACGAGAAGGCAGACTAGGACACTTTAGTGGGTCATCCAAAAAGAAGGACGCTGGTTGGATAATGGAGAGCTGAAAGATGCAGTACTTTCTATACTACAGCACAATAATCATATCGAACTCTGGTTAAGCGACCCTTCATTTTATTGAAACTATTTCCACCAAATGAGAAGAATAACCAAATGCCAGTCAAACATCCTGTCAGCAACATGCCAAGTAAAGAAGGACTAACCCACCCACTTGTCAAAATATACTGACCAGACTATATTGGTTGTACTTGTAGAGGAATGTGATCTTCTCCTACCAATATTCACATCACTTTCCACTTCCATTAGCAGATTCATTTCTCACAGTTCTTTTCTTCTTTCACGAAAGAATAAATCACCATCACTGCACATAACTCACACAACGCATCAAGTTTTATTGTTTAAGTCCACTTCTCTTGGTTATAAATTACAAAGTTTCAAGGCAATTTATCACGCCTTGCACCAGAGGAGAAAAAAAAAATGATTATGTATTAGACCAGAGGTGTCGATTTGTGGCACAAGGCACAGTACTGTAGTTTACGTCACTCAGCTTCTAAAAACACTTCCCAGTTATCACTGTCTTGTTACGGTATCGGGGGTATCGTAACAAGACGACGGGCAATATGATAATCTACCAACAGAACTCCACACTAAAAAATAATCCAGCTCAGCATACATGAAAATATTCAACAGACACTAAGTTTGTGTGTGACTTTAAGTAAACTACATAAACAGGAAATTATGACAAAGAAACTGCTGACAATTCAGTCTCAAAATAAGGCAGTCTAATTTATACAACAGATACACGTATTGATATGAACAGGAGACTACAGAAGTATTAGTAATTAAGAGCTTGCATGAACTAAAATAATTTTAATGATGCCATGTCACTGTGGCCTTTTTAATGCTTGGGCAGATCAACACTACCTGTGACTAGCCTGAAAATGTGACCTGGTACTGCACTCAAAATATAACATGTGAACCAACCTTTACTTAATGCACATAAAAGGAAACTGCCGCCTTCAATTAACCCTTCATCACTGACTGCCATACACAGTACAGTGTTCATGTATGTTACAGTAATTTAGATTTTAAAACTCCTCAATCCTGGGCAGCAGTTTGAATTTAAACCCCCCCCCCAGCACATTTAAACAGTTGCACAACAAACAAAATTAATTAACTAAGTTGGAGCAACAGTATTTTAGTGTTACTAACTGAAAAGACAACAATAAAGAATCACTGGCACAGCACACTGTCTCTCTGTTTCAGAAAAGTATACACTTGTTAATCTGACACATTTATTACAGGCTAGCCTTTATTTCTGATTCCAAAAGCTTCTTTGTGTGATCCCTCCAATAGAGTATGCTGTAAAACTAAACTTTAAACCAAAACTCTTACAATCTGATGACAACACACAGGTATTCTCTACTGAAATCACTCCAGTGTAGGACTTATGCGATGCAGACAGATTTTAAACCTTTGTACCACTTCCAAGTACAGCATCTCAAACAGAAGAATGTTTGCTACAACTAAGGCTGGTCGATTTGGAACACTGCGCAGTGCTAATTAGTGACTTACGGCATGAAAGACAATCGTGATAATGTCTAATTGTTACACATAAAATATTATACAAATTCAACATAAACTGTTCTTTTTAGACAGTTTATTGTACAAAACAAAAATGAATAATTTCACAGACAGAGAAGCAAAACATACCGCCATCACCATGTGGACATTCTTTCCTACCCTTTCGTCATACTCACTTCAAGTATGACAGCATACAGACCGATCCTTTGTGATGACAACCAACAATACACCATAAAATTTGAAACACTATCTTTCATAATTGTAACATGCCTGAACATTAGGGTCCATACAAGCTTTACGCAAGTAAAGCTCTTATGGACCCTAACGTATCCCAACATATCTTGCTCGATGCCTGCCCTAAAAATGTGACAAAATCAGATGCTTGTGTTTATAAAATTATGGTCTTCTGGTACATGAGACTGTGCAGTTTAGTAGATGGATCACTGCTTTTCAGGAATCTGCTGCCTCTGTCCTCAGGACAGAAGAATCACTCCCACACTTCTACCCTGAAAACGGAGGCAGCGTGATTCCCTGCACGTTGGTACCTCTCTTTCAACATACACAGTACTGCATTGGAGGAGACCATAACCTTAACACAGTATTATTCACTGGTGAAGAAACTGATTATCATAATTTGTACTGATTATGTACACTTGTTTAATTGATTTTTAAACTTATACAACACTACACCAGCTGAGTAACATGAAGAATATGCCATCTGAAATCAGCAGAGTGCTGACACTTACCTACAAACCAAATCCCAGCTATGAAATTTCTGATAATTCATATCACTGTCAATACACACACCCCAAACCTATGTGGGTACCAGGGCCAGTGTGAGACATGTAGGCACCCTGGGCAGCTGCCCGGCTGGCCAATCCCTTGGTCTGGCCCTGGTGGGTAGAATAACAGCAAGTTTTTTTTTGAGGTGGGCAGTCACAGTGTTAGGGCTACACGAAGTCAGTTTCAGGTTTCAGTAAGGACTGTAGCACACATCAAGACATTACCACACAGAAACAGTTACAAATAACTGATATTGTACAGAATTCCAAATGCAAAACACAATTCTGAATATTTGCTTCCAGTCAGAAGAAGACTGTAAAAACAGTAATGTCAACCATCGAGGTCAGATGAGACATGTCAAATTAAACAAAGACATTCACGTAATAGCATTTACCAGGACAACAGCTATTGAACACAGGCGACCCTACATAAATAGGTGTTAAAATTGAGACATCTGATCAAGTCTCTACTCTCTCAGGATGTGACAGTGTGTTTTTACACAAGTAGTGCCCAACAACCATGATTATTTGCAATGTTGGGCCTGAATGATTTTGAAGATGAAGGCACCAATATCCTTTGAAACACCAAGAACTGCTCACCTGACAATATGGCACCACATCCCACTACAAGAATGGGATTGTAAACAACACCAGAACCTCAAATCTCACAGTTGGAGTACTCTTCTGCACCTATTCTGTGTGTGTGTGTGTGTGTCTTCTGCTATCAGCTTGGACATTGGTTTATCACATTAAAAGCATGACTGAAATGTCTGTCCCTTGCACTGAAAATGTTAGAATATATGGCATGTCTGTATGACAGCAGTGCTATATACAGCACATCCAAGAAATGTATTGTCTTTTTTATTAACGATGTTGGATAGTAACTTAAAAACACGATGATGATTTCATATAAGAATATACAAATAATATTATCGAAGAGTTTAGGGTTTAAAACAGTGTGATTTTCAGTAACTCACTTAAGTTTTTACATGCAAAGGAAATGAAAATTATTCAGTCTGTAATGTTTGATACATGGTACAGTCCTTACAGTGAAGTTAGTTACATGCTGCGTTCATTTACAAAGTTGATGGGCGCAGGGTAAGTTATTTACCACTGTCGAACTAAACACAGGCATTCTATGAAAGGAAAACAAATTTACTTTATTACACTGTGTTTCCGTCAACACAACTAACATTTGAAGTATAACATTACTGCGACATGTTTCGACTTGTGACAGTCATCATCAGGCTGATCTAAGAACCATTTAACAATTTACAGGTTTTGTTTTGTGCATTTGGGATCCCATATGCCTTACACCATATAATATTATTAGGTAACTTATCTACAATGCTACTGTAATATAAAGCATGTGGTGTGAGTGAAGCGAAATCTTTTTGTTACTATTTTTGTGTGTGGTCCTTGATATGTTCCTTCCCGGGTTACATCTCGTCATCATTGAATTATGGTTAGTACAGTAATAATTGCTCCGATTCCCAATAATCTGTCGTCGTATTGGAATCATTTAATTAGTCCTATTAAAGTAACTATTGCTCCGATAGCTCCTGTGAAGGGTCATGGTCTTTTATTTACTAGTGGAATGGGTGGTTTTCGTGTATTGACATTAACTGACTTCTCTAGAATATAAAGTTCTTAGGACTGCAAATACATATGATTGGATAATTGTCACTGCTGCTTCTAGAATTAACAGAAGAATCTGCGCAGTGATTAGTTCAGACCACGTGCTTTATATTACATACCACAGCATTGTAGATAAGTTACCTCAAATATTATACGGTGTAAGGCACATGGGATCCCAAATACACAAAATAAAACCTGTAAAATGTTAAACGGTTCTTAGATCAGCCTGATGATGACTGTCACAAGTCGAAACATGTCGCAGTAATGTTATACTTTAAATGTTAGTCATGTTGACGGTAACATAGTGTAATAAAGTAAATATTCAGATAACACAATGGGATGACTTCATTCAAATTGGAAAACAAATTGCTGTTACTATCTGCCAGTCTGCTGTTTTGAAACAACCTGTCGGATCCAACTTTCCGTACTAAACCGACCACCCCACATATACAAAATGTGCAATCTTAAAGAGTACAACTTGTAATTATGAACAGTACTATCCAGCAACAATAAACTATACACAGTTTTGGCCTTTCTTCTGTTCTTCTCCTGGCAATTTTTGTATGAGGAGAACCAAAATACTCGTACAAAATTAAAAAAAAAAATCAGACAGTGGGATAGAATAATGGTAGCACATGAATTAAAATTCAAGAATGAATCTTACAATGATGATGATGATGATGATGATGATGATGATTACGGCATGCTTTGTAGTTTCATTTACCACCACAAAACGTCTGGTAAGAATATGTAGTTAGAAAAAAAACAACAAAGTCATATTTCTAATGGTATAATATGACAGACTCTAATGATACGCAGTAATTTATGATCTGTAATAAGTGATTCCTTTATATACAATGCAATATTTGGTAATATTTAGGAATTCATATGTCTGTCCACATTCCATCGATCTCCGAGCAACCTGAAGACACAAAGTCTGCAACTGCTGATTAACAACAATGCGATTTTAATCACTCAGAATAATTAAGTTATGCCCACTAGTTTATTTTGCCACTTCACTATCTATTTGTAGAATGTCCTTGGGCATTCCACTGTTTGTACTTTCCACCACCTCTTCCTGCACCCCACGGATTCATCGGCCTATGTGGGATGGGTGGCGGCGGACGAGAATAAATGGGGGGAATATTTTCTACAACGGGAGGGGGTAAGTTTGGATGCATAGCAGGTGGGTTAGAGTGTACCGGGTGCCTGCTGGGTGGTGGACCCCATCCTCTACCGTGACCCCGTGGAAACATTCCTGTCATCACCACCGGAGGATACCCACCTCTGTCGGCCGGTGTGAGCGGACTACGTGCAACGTTATCACTAGGATTGCTACAATCCTCGATGTCTACCCTAGGTTCTGCAGTGTTATATGTTGTAGCTATTGGTAGTCCCTCAGGCACAGCATCTGTAGACTTCACCTCGCTTTTAACATCACCACTGTAACCCGAGTGTTGGAGAGGAGTGCGAGATTGTGGAGGTGGTGGTACTGTACCTGAATGTGGATTCACGAGTATGCCGGCAGCACCTGACAGACCGTGCCGTGAGAACAAAGCAGCGAGGGTTGCTCGGACCCCGTCAGTCGCCAGAGATGACGACTCCTTGGTGCGTCCTGTGTTGTTGCTCACTGCATTGTCACCTGCATACTCCACGTAGGCATCGAAAGTGTCTAACTTGTGACCCCGCCCCCATGAACTACCTCCTGTTGATAAGAACAGTAAGTACCCAATAATTATGCCATGGAAATAAATACTTCTGATACCGAGGCATGCAAAAATATGAAACATGACTCATATTTGAATATATTTAAAACAATATGTGTATATATACAAGGGTTATCCAAAAAATAAGTTCTGTTTGTGAATATTGACGCTGCAGCGCTGCAGTCACGATGGTGCACATGCATGCCGAGTTTGTTGATTCTGTGGCAAGGCACGGATGGAATTTGCAGACATTCGAACAGTGTTCACGCACCGTACCGTGTGTTTATAATGCTTAAGAAAATAAAGAATCCTGCTGCACGTGAATCTCATCATGACATTTGGCTGGGAATGATTCTCCAGACTTAGCACCAAATGATTTTCATTTGTTGCTGCATCTTAAATCCTTCCTTGCTGGCCGGCAGTTCCACGACGACGAGGTCAAAGAAGCCGTTACCACTAGCTTTGCATCGCAGGCAGCATTATTCTACTATGAAGGGATACAAAAACTGGTGCAACGCTATGACAAGTGCCTCAACAATGGTGGAAACTATGTCAAAAAGTAGTGTACGGTGTGTACATCAAATGGCAATATATGTGGTTTGTAATATTTTTTCGTTCTTTTCTCAATAGCCCATCGGAACTTACTTTCTGGATAACCCTTGTACACACACATTTTGGGACAGCATAAATGTGAAATTTACTGGTAATTGCAATAATGAACTGGTTTTAAAAAAACATCGGTCTTTAAGAAGACCAGAATATAAAGTTGAGGATCATGCGGCAATGCCGATTTTCACAGATTCATAATCAGTTTACCAACACAGAATGTTCTGTTTGCAAGGTATCAGTGACTATCAAGAACAATGGAGACTGAATCTAATGGACAGTAAACAGAATGTATACTGTCAGAAGTGCGAAACTCTACATCAGCTTCAGCTGTTTCTTGTGGTATAAAGGTACAAGAAGAGATTGCCAACTTAAGAACAACCAAAAACATTGTTCCTTGTGGTTCAAATGGGGGGGGGAATATGCCTGCATTTACGGGTGCAAGCCGTTCTGTTATGAATATCCATACAAGCAGTTAAACCATCAGTAACATACCTTCAGAATTGAACACATGCTGCTTTGGGTCCAGTTTGTGGGGGTGTGCTGCCCCAGAAGACGTGCTGTTAAACTTGTTTGCTGCAACTGCTGCTGCTTGTCTGAGTTCCATATGAAGCGTTTCGATCAGCTGATGAGTATGTGGGTCAGCCTGAAAGAACAAACAAAAACCTTACAGTTTATTCTCTCTCTTTGTAATGATCAAGAGGGATAGGATAATCCTGCATATAGTCTGGGAAAGAAAACTTAAACCAAGGCAAAGCTGATTCTGAAACTACTGGCCACACTGCATCAGCTACTGTTGTTACGAAACACGTGTTTACGGTTAAGTTTAATGGAACAGAAGGATGCAGTCATCACTTACTTCGTCCGGAAGAAATGAAGAAAACCATACAAGCTCTAATGGTATGGGACTCAAGCCAGACACCTTCTGAGGCAAGAATCAAATTGAATTTCATGTGAATACCCATCCATTATTTCAGACAAGGATCTATAAGAGTACAGCATTTTCATAATGGGGAGTTACCCCTGTGTTGTGAGTAGGTGGTTGCACCACGGCAGACAACTGTGTAATCATACAGATGTTTTCCTGCGATAACTGATATCCACGTGAAATGTAAAACATTTATATGAGAAGTACCTGTAATTAGTCCATATTTTAAATATTCTAACACTTTTAATTTAAATATTGTATTTTGATTCCATATATATATGCACAACTGTAAGAGAATCTACCATTATTATATTCCTTTGTTAGAGACTTCCCTGAGAATGGCCATGTTAAGGCCAAAACATGTAGAAGGTACAATGTAAAGTGACAAATGACTGTTGTTAAATGTGCAATTGTTGGAGTAAATGCTGTATAATTAGTATACTGCATGGAACATGGACAACATTAAGTCAAATTTAAAGCCGACATCTAGTCACCGTACTGACAACACATAGATCAGTACATTAATAAATAACCGCGGCGCACAGTTCTTCAGCAGATGCCACGCTAGTACACTGGTAGTAACCTGCTGTGACACCAATTACCGTAATCTTATGCTCACCAAATGCCTAGCTTCTGGGATCAAAATAGGATTCTGAGCCATTCTGTACATAATTCCAATAACAGTGTACAACAACCAAACCGATTTTAGAATTGGGACAACAAAATATAAAAGCATATAATTTCTTTCAAGAATGTAGAATATAAATATCAATGGCATTCCTAGGAAGACTAAATTCAAAATGCAGGCGATCAATTTAATATACAGGGTTTTTTTAAATGACTGTCGGGGTTGTAACAAATTGCCACCTCATTCTCCAGGTGCAACCCCATGTGATTTCTTTCAATGGGGTTAAGTCAAGGATCAGGTTTATGTTCCACCTCTTCCCGCAAGTATCCCGGAACTGAAGGCACGAATCAGAACCGCCACTGAAACCATCACCGCTGACATGCTACAAACAGTTTGGAACGAACTCGATTATCGTGTTGATGTTCGTAGAATCACAAAGGGTGCACGTATAGAGCACCTGTAAGGTATGTAACAGAAAACTGGAGTGTTGTTCTATTAAATAAAAAAATACATATATTCTTAACTCAAGTGTATTACGTATGACAAGTTGTTAAAATCCCGACAATCATTTCGAATAACCTTGTACATACAAAACATCTGAAAACTGACTCCCGCATCTTCTTCCTTAATACGAGTGGTAGAAAATTAACCAAATGTTTCTTACTTCATGCTGCTTCTAAGGAAAAAACAAAGAATTAAATGACAATGAATAGAGAGACTTACCTCATTCTCATTACGAAGAGCCAAGAGCTGTTCTGCTCTTATTGGCAGATTATTCACAAGGGAGTGTGACAGGACTGAAAGCTGTCTCTGTAAAGACATCGATTCTCCACCACCCCCTGCCACCACTGAATCTTCTCCCAATGCGTGCCCCATTCCAGGGGGTGGTGTATGTGACACATCAGAATGATTGGACGATGTAGAAATGTTTGTGGCATGCATACCGACACCAATGCGAGATGCAGGATTGCTAGGAGGGGTCAGGGATGTATCACAAGTTCCAATCCTGGGGATGGGCCTTCCTACTAGTCCACCAGGAGGAGGAGAGGATGGCGGAGCGCCAGGGGAAGGCCCCAGCATCCCTCCACTTCCAGCAGCAGCAAGAGCTGCTGCATACAGGACTTGGTTATATGAATCTTCAATGGGCCCACGAGAAGAAAACCCTGCCGCCTCTTTTTTCAGTGCTTTTGATGAGCTGTAAAAAAAAATTTGAAAGAACATATGATAAACACCAATGTGTGCGTGTGTGTGTGTTTAAAAAGATGGGCAAAGACCGCAAAGTGCTTCTTTACATGTAACAAGTGTACTGTAATATATACAATGGAATACACACAACTTTTGTCATACCTTAAATAAATGTATAAATATTTTATAATTTTATGTTTTTTCCCATTCTAATGGTTATATACTATGACCTTACTTGTCAATATATTTTATTTGACTTCCAAAATTTAAATCTGGTGACTCATTTTTTTGACCTTGCTGTTATAATGTATCAATTATACTCCCTGAAGATAACCTTTTAAGGTTCTTGTTGCTGCACTGTGCATATCGTCAAATTATTTAATAGTATACCAACTGTTACACATATATAAAACTTTTTCACATTAAAACACTAAAATTGCTCCGACATGTTTCGATCCAAGGATCATCCTCAGGGAGCTACACTTTCCTTGCTAAGGTCACTTTTAAAAACTAGTTACTGATTTCTTTC
>Ga0136643_10007545_pt1 | contig 15736 bp, 7 predicted proteins | sample TergutLab28metaG_FD_96883 | JGI IMG/M metagenome (GOLD analysis project Ga0136643, IMG submission 96883) | Labiotermes labralis P1 segment gut microbial communities from Petit-Saut dam, French Guiana - Lab288 P1 (version 3) (version 3) | ecosystem: Host-associated > Arthropoda: Insects >... | reverse complement strand
TTAGCTCGACATGTTTCGGGCGCATACGCCTATCATCAGGAGCAGTAGATGTTGAGTTGCAGCATATGGTTTCCTGCACCGAGTTTGTGGATGGATGGTGGTCTTGAGAGCCGCTGCGTGGGTCGTGTGTTACGGTGCGGACGGTGCACGGCACCATCCGCACTTTACACACGACCCTCGCAGCGGCTCTCAAGACCACCATCCATCCACAATCTCGGTGCAGGAAACCATATGCTGCAACTCAACATCTACTGCTCCTGATGATAGGCGTATGCGCCCGAAACATGTCGAGCTAAGAATACATCAATAAAATTACCTTATTGCATCAAGTTGGCACTTCACATTATTTCATGAAAGTATGTAGTATTCTTGAACATTTGAATCTCCAGTAGCACCACCTCGAGAACAAGCACTGTACTTTAATGTTCCTTTACATATTACATCCTTAATGTTTATACGTAATTGTGTTCTGTAATTAACTATACTAATTTTCACACTCCACACTCCTTTTCTCCGTTGCTCTATCAAAATATGTAAACTCGACAAATTCTGAACTGATTATTATTAAGTATTTTAATGCTCTTGATTATAGGAAGAAGACGAAATATCATTCGGCACAGACACTCCTACAATTCTTTGTAGCACTATCCGATGATGAAATGAAAACTAAACCATACTTCGAGACTTTAAAAGTAAATACGTTATTTTAAAACGAATTATACTTTACTTATTTTTGTGAAACAGTCTCTGCTGTGAATACGAATGTTTGTTGGGAATTGATCGAACGGTGGATTCATAACGGATGATGTAGAACCAACAGGGTTACACATAAATATAAGCATGAAACGTAGAAACCGTGTCCCGTAATATTCATGTCATATTTGTTTCGCAGAAAAGCCAAATACCATATATATATATATACCAGAAGTAAACTGTTGATCCATGAGGTTTCGAAGCTGTCAAACACAGTGCATTAGCTTCTACGAGCTGGGTGTAGGCAGACTTACATAACGACACATAGACGAACTGTAATGTTAAACAAAGGGACCTCAACACCCCCCTCCCCAAACACTTTTTATCGATCGACCACAGCAACAGCCAGGCCATGTCGCAAAAACGAAAATGAAATGATGCAAATTTGGAGGCCACAATAAAGCTGCCTGCCAGGTCTGGAAATGTACTAAATAGGATTTTAGCAGTGAATGCGTTGTGGTTATACCATTGGGCCCTGACCATCAGAGTTCCGTTCGGCGAGAGAACCCCACAACCCCCACTCCAACGTCATCATTTGGACTTGGAAATGTGAACAGATTCTGTCAGAAAACAAAATACTATTAACTTACATACATGAACATGCATCCATTCATTAATGGACTTTGTGTAACAGTAATTCTTTTGCCTTTATTTCACTACAAAAGTAAGCTCATTATTCCGCGTTATAAAAGCGTGGAAATCAAATAATTTGACATATGCGTGTGACGTAATGGATATTTTATCAGCTCTTTACTTTGTAAGAACAGTTGAATTGCATCTCACATACGACTGAATTATTGATGATATTTCGAGTAATTAAAAGTAGGAGAGGATAGTGACTTCTTGGCTAAGTTTACTGTCTCTGGAATAGAATTGTTAATAATGGAAAGAAATACGAACATAGAAAACATAGGTTTAACGCGATATTGTGAGCGTTGGGATCACATATCCTGGACCAGTTCAGACATGGTCAATACGTGTAACATAATGGGGCCATAGCATTCTTGTTGTTCACATACTATACTTGGTAGATTCAAAATATTCCCAGAATACCTTATTTCTGTGAAACACAAAACAGTACAATCATTTAACCTACATTTCCTTCAAAATAGTCCCCTTGTGTAATTAATCAATTCTGCCGGCGACTGTAAAGGTGCAGGAAACATTCCTGGAAGCCAATTTATAAAGCCTTTTTAGGTCTTCTTTGGCATTCTGAATTATGTCAGTAGCATCGCAAAAGTTCTCTACCTGCAATGCTGGTTTCTGTCAAGAAAATACGTAAAAATCAGCTGCAGCCTAATCAGAAGAGTACTGGGGACTCCAGTGTTGTCATACTGTTCTTCGTTTAAGAAATCCTTGACCAAAACTGATTGGTGTGCTGGAGCATGGTCGTAAAGAAGAAACCAAATGTTGATTCTCCATTTTTCGGGGCGTTTCTTTCTGACAGCATCCCTAAAACAAAGAAGGATTGTAAAGTACATTTATTTCCCTCACGCAGCAGTTTCTGTAAATTATACCAGCGAATTCCAATAAATTTTGAAGCTACTACGTATTATATAATAGAGTGTAATTATTACTCTTAGTGTCACCGATATATTTTTTATGCAACTTATTATTGTCTACGTCCTTATTTGTTTATCTGTATTGCCAGTTACATATAACCTAAATTAAAAACCCTACGAAATAACTTAACTGCTACATTAATAGCAATATTTCTTACGCAAATTTAGATATATTCATAATTTACCTGCAAATCAAGTTTAATGTTCCTAGACGTAATTAACAGATGTTAAGTATTACTGATGCACGTTCTCTTTCCCTTCATTAAGCACCACGCTCGTCGCACGAGGAAAGATTAAAATAAATAAATAAAACTATCGAAAGTAACAGTGACAACATTTTAACTACATCTGTCATAAATATACGCGGGTCTCTATGTAGACTGCCAGTGAGTATTTTAAACAAAGTTTAATTCTGTGAACAGATTTTAGTAAAAGGGTCAAGAAACCCATTCTTAAGGGCGCCAGATTTTCCATGTGGCTGGGCGGATGGACCGACAAACGGACAGAAGGATGAATATAACGAAGCTAATATTCCATTTTCCGAACTTTGTGGATGGTCCTAAAAATACTTGAAAGAACTTGTAAAATGTGTTGAAAGGGGCAAGTTTATCACTGATATCCTCGCATTAGAGTGTGGTGAATGATATACTTTATCAATTCCTTTAACACTCATGAAGCCTGAATGTCTCCATCTCCACATAGCTTATGTATGTCTTCATGACTTTCACACTAAGCTTTCCATGGCAGTGGAATGCATATTGTTATAATTCCTCACGTGTTAACCTTGATACAAAATATTCCCGTTGGTGTATAAACCACAAATGTATGTCTACGAGTAGTTATTGTATGTGATGGATGACTGAAGAAAAAATATATACGAGTATTCCTCATATGCTTCCGGCCTCTGTGCACCGTACAGTCGTGAACGCATTTGACACTCTACCATTAGAACTCCTCTGTCCCGGACAGTGGTTGGAATTTAAAACCCAGTGTCATTGAAGTGGAAAGGTAACATCGCCCTAAAGCAGGCCATGAAGGTCCAGACGGGGAGTAAAGGTATAGCTCTACTCTTTTTTAACCTGGGCTTTAGATGGTGGTGGGCATTTAAGGCCACGCCCCGGTCACAACACCTTTGGGAAATAAACCCGGTACCCATTGTAAAAGAGGCTGGGTGGGCCCCACAGCCGGTGTGACCGAGTGCGGAAAATCTCGCCCCCATCGGAATTCGATCTCTGGAACTCCCAGGCCGTAGCGAATCGCTATACTGGATACGCCAGTCCGGCCCACAACGGAAGTGTCAAATACTGATTATTTTTTTAACAGCACTGATAGATTATTTCTTTTCTGTGAAGGTTAATGTTTATAACTGCCGGTCCCAGTGGCCGCGCGGTCTAAGGCGTGGGTCTGCGGCCGCTCGCCTGCTGAGAGCGTGGGTTCGAATCCCGTCGCGGGCATAGACGTTTCTCTATTGTGAGTGTTGTGTGTTGTCAGGTAGAGGTCTATGCGTCGGGCTGATCACAAGTCCAGAGGAGTCCCACCGAGTGTCTGTGTCTGAGAGTGATCGTGAATCCTCGATAATGAAGAGGCCTTGGGCCACAGGGCTATTGGGCCATAGTAAAATAATGTTTAAAATTACTGTGAAGCAACAAATAAATTCGAGAATATAATTTCAGTTAACCTTTTTCCTTTATGGATTAGCTAAGCACCACAATCCGCAAGCTATGGTGGAGAGAAGGTTGTTCATTCCGCGCTTTCCAACAAGGCAAAATATGGAGATCTTTTTTAGATTTACCCGCCTGCCATTTTAGTGCTGTCGTACAAACACGTGGCACCCATCGGGTGGGAGGCTACGTGGAATCTAGAGCCGTTCTGAATGCTTTGCAGAAGGGAAATTTACTGCTGCTGCAGGGAATAAAATCCCTGTTCCTCTTTCGACCAGGTTTTGCCCGTGTGCTGTATAATCGGCCAGCGGTTTTAGCACTTATCCCGTACATTGTCGAATCTCCGCGTTTGCTGCAGTGATATTAACAACCTTAACGTCCGTCTCATCTAAGTACGTGTTGAGATTTAAAAAAAAACTGCATTACTACAATTAAAAGCAATTTATACTCATATTATAATAGCAACTTTAAGACTCGCTGCACAGGTTTATCTAATAAAGCAATAAATTAGAATGTCGAAAAGTACACAGTAAATATAAAGTTTAGTTTGTGTTTAAGGGCCTTGGTTTTTCGTGTTAGAGTAACAGTAAATCAAATTCCAGGAAATTATAAGCTTTTTACAGTTCGCAAAATGCACCTTACTTACCTGAGACTTAACTTTACACTCCTTAGCATTCAAATGTTATATGGACCAGTGACAAAACAAGGAATATGGAGAATAAGAAATAATCGGGAATTGTGGAACTGTGCGAAGATTTGGACGCAGCCGCAGACATTAAAAGGAAAAAGGTGGGAATTGATAGGAAATGTATGAAGAGTAGTTAATAAAATATTTGAGAGTAAAATGGGGGGAGGGGGGAGGAGATGAGACCTAGATCGAGACGGTTGGAAGACGTTGAAAAGGATGTACGGCAGATGAAGATTAAAAAATGGTGACACGGCAATGGACGGAGAAGACTGAGAGTCTGCAATTACGGAGGCCAAGGCTGTACGACAGTTGCCCGGAAAGTATCCATCCATTTTGAATATCTCGAGAACCGGTCATGTGGCCTTGATGTAACTTGGCAGCCAGTCAGAGGGGACCTTATTGCGTATTCGTGAATAGCCACCCTCCCGTGGGACTAGTCAGTCGGCCGTGATACGCTGTTGACTGAGCTTGAGTACGGTGTCACCGTCGCACTCAAAAATCATTTCCCTTGCAACGGCGATTTTAGCTTTGGGAAAAGCCAGAAGTCGCAGGGAGCCAAATCTAGGCTGTAGAGGGGGGGGGAGGCACATTGTCGTGATGAAGCTGATCATATCTCGTTCGGTCATTTTGAATGCGAAGGTTACACAGTTCACAAGCTCAGTCAACGCCGTCTCACTGCCGACTGACTAGCCCCACAGGAGAGTGACTGTTCACGGATGAGCAATAAGTTCTCCTCTGACTGGCTGCCAAGTTACATCAAGTTACGCGACCGGTTCTAGAGGAGATCCCGACAGCAACAAGCTATATATATATTAGCTGCTGTTACTACTACTGCTACTAGTACTACTACTACTAGTACTAGTTCTGCTCCGACCACCACCAGCAGTAGCAGTCATTTCCATCTGTCAGTGCAACATAATTTCAACTTGTCGCAGTCATAAGGCACTGCACAATGTGATTTTTCTACCAAAGATACAACCCAAAATTCTACCCGTGCACGTCAAGGAGATATATATATGGAGAAATTTTAACTCCGGCATTAGGTGAAGGTAAGTTCCTAGCCTCATTCTCTGTCAACTTTAGACATTTGGTGAAGAGAAAAATCCGGTACTCATGCGGCACAGCCACTCAGCCTAGTCACTGTAGGACTACGCCATCCCGGCTCTGTGTGGAATTTGAACACTACAGAATTAAAGGTAGACCTTCTAAATCTAAGTTACAGAATGTCTGATTAAGATCGTTTCCGGCTAAAACACACACTTCCAGGCTGAAATTTATCGGCCGTCTTCTTTATTTGCTGTAACAAATTTCTGCTCTGTTAATTTTGGGAATTCGAAAGCAATATATTAAAATGGTTGTGTATTTTAAAGTATCTTTTTAATTACCGAAGTTGTGTGTACACAAGGCTTTAGTAAACAGAAATAAGTTTCCATATTTCAGTTTAAAATTTTCAAAATAAGCTTAATTTTGAACGATATTAGAATAAACATTGAAACATTAGAGGTAGAATGTGAAAATGATGCTTTCAATATTACTAAACTCCGAACCTACAACATTTACTGACCCGGAGCAATTTACACCATGTCTGGACTCTCGAATACTCAGAGAACAGGAAATGGAAAAGCTGAGTGTTTTTATAAAATGCAGACTGGTTGAAAAACATTTCGACTGAAAGGGGGGGGGGGAGGTAGTCGCTACAGAAAAGGAATATTAAAAATATAACGCAGACCTATTCATTTCGTTCTCTCTGCTTGGCAATAAATGCAAACATTATTTCAGTACAAATCGCAGAAGAGACTAGGGGAAATGGAGTAGGTATGGAAGTTTGTAATAAAACAAAAAGAATGAATTTTATTTATGTTTACTCGCTTAGAATATTTGTTTTTTTAAGCAAATTACTATGAAGGATGGGGAAATTAGCGACTGTGAATTGGCAGTGAATTCATTTTCGTTGGTGAATGATCATAGTTAATTCATGTTAATCAAAAGCTAACCAACAAGAAATATCATATAAATGGAAAATTTGTAGACAAAACTTTATGTGCATTGGCTAATGTTTCTAATGTTGTTGCTTTAATACTATTAGCTGGTATCTTCTTCCTTATTCTATTGTGCTAATTTCACACTGTAGTAGGGACCGAGCCAGAAATTGTGCCGCAATATGCGCTTAGAATTTTGGAATGGCAGGGTATTAAAGGAAGTTACTAGTAATAGTAGAAATATCTAATCGCCAACACTAACGCAGGAGCATGTCATTAGGAAAAACACAAATAGGAGGCCATAAAAGTCTCTGCTGGATCAGGCAGCTTGCAGTTTGTAAAGGGCTTAAGAACAAAGCCACAACGGCTTGCCACACAGTCTGTTTCTAGACTCCGTACCGACTGCCGTCATGTAAACCTACAAACGTCCACAGGAAACCACATTTTGAAAACGTTGATACGATTTTTGCACCTTACTCGTTACAAAATTTTGTGTTCAATCCTTTTTTTCGTTCTGAATTTAAAGATTATGAGGTCAGAGAACCGGAAATGAGTTCTCTCTTTCATGTCTGGGATAAAGGTTGGACGACCCAGGAATTTTGGTTCGTTTTCGGGAAAAATAACAGACTTTATCTCTTCGAAGCGTCTAGCATGATTCTGGGGCTCAACACAGCTTCATATCTTACCCGAGATTCTGTCTCAGATGTAGAGCAGACGGTGCTTGAAGCCTATCGCTGACCTGCCTCAAGTTGCGACATTAGAAATATGTACTGCTAAACCCACACTCTCACTAATGATTCATGGAGTACACAGGAACAGGCGCCTTAAAAACGTAAGATTAAGAATACAGGTCACGAATCTCTTAATTCTGTCATCTGTCGAAAGCATTCGGAGACTGAATATGAGGTAGATGGAAAGACAAACTTAGTCTTGGCCTTATGCTTTCACTTTTTCCTGTGAATAACTTAATTACATTGCGCAGTAGCCTACGTAGCAATGTGTATATCAATTAAATTCATAACCTTAAATTGGATATCGGCTCATTAAAGGGGTTAAAAGCGGCCGAGACGTTGCGTTATTCACCCATCCCCTGCTAACATCGAGGTAAAAGGAAGTGTAGAGCTGCTCCTCTTCTCTCCCTCTGTGCCTTAATGGAAGGTTACAGGGCAAACGTTACACTTCTTCCTGGACGGTTGAGATAATTTTGTATTTCTTCAAATAAAGTAGGTAAAACTGAGATCCAAACACATACAACATACTGTTACATAAAGAATTTTACCCGCACATTACCTTTCGAGTAGCGCACACAAAGAAATATATAACCCCTTACAAACCAAAATGAAACGATATGGTGGCAGTGGCTCACTGTCTTAAGTGAAAATGGGGAGGACAAGTGGCAAGAATGTACCAGCGCAGATGGGCACCAGCTGCATCAATGTGGAATGTAAGAAATGGCAAAAGGAGAACCGGGGTGACCGAAGACCCGTTGGGCAGGCACGTTCGAGACAGCGGTAGGAGAAAAGTCACGAACAGGCTGAAACTGGAGCCAATGGAGTAGGTACAAACAGCATTCGTAAAACCAATGTTACAACTCGTGGATATAAGCATAAAGTTGCTACATAAGTGTATTTAGCGATGCAAGTGCCAACCTACGAGACTAAGTGAAACAGTATTACATGTTCCAAGTGTCAATGCGACTACTTTAGGAACAGATCACCTAGTGATAAGCATTTGAGCTTTCCACGGTTCCAGCAGAGGGCACAGAATCAATTAGGCTTGTTTATTTATAATCCCTTATTACATTAACTGGCTTGTCTCATAACGGAGCGTCAGTATGATTAGTGTGGGGCATAAACTGTATTTTTATATATTATATAGCTGAACACCACCCTTGGAAGGATAGAAACTATTTAGTTTTTATAATTTAATATTTGCATTATTATTGTAAGTATGGTTATTACCACAATGGCTGAACTTGAGGAGCTGCTATACATTGAGTAAAACTGTTGACAGACCCTTGTAATATTGTACTTAACTAGTATCAATATCGTGTGGTTTAAATATGGTTAATTATTTCAGATTATGGCAACCATTCTGTCTCATTTTACACCAAAATCCAATGACGTCTGTGCAGAAAGTAACTTAGATACAAATGAACAACACCCTCGGAGATAGTTTACTCTTCGAAAGAAAACAATAACATTATTATTTCCTTCCAGGTATCTATACATCATCTACAAATTCGCATTTATCAAAAGGAGCGGATAATTTTTTGTTTAAATTTTCGAGATACTTCAAGGATGCTACAGCTTATACATTCAGAAAGTCACAGGCTAAGAATTTCCGAAGTATACGAATTCTTTCGTTCGTTGCAATGGAAGATTTGAATACAAATTCAAGGTTATAGTAGAGCATCGGCAGAAAATTTCACGATTCCTTCTACATGATCCGCCCAAAGAATTTACACTTTCGAGCCCTCGTCTCAGAAATGAAGAGAAACAAATGGCACTGTTATTATTATTATTCAGTATAAAAATAGCCGTAGCACATATATATTAGAATTGTACAATGTTCCATATCGTTGAATTTTCTTCAGGATTTGAACCTGCTTGAAAATAAAAGCCATTAAGGTCATTTTGAATGAGGGGGACGAATATGAAAGCAAAAGTTTCAAAAGAATAGTGATTTAGAGTTCCAATTCGAAAATCAAAGCAACAAACCGGCAGTTCGTCGTCAATTTCAAATATTAGCATGAAAATTGGCTACATATCCGAGGACATTGTGTTTTTTCTTCGCTTTTCTACGCTAATGCCGGAGTAGTAACTCAGGGTAAACCTCGACCAAGCTTGAATAACTCCAATTTCACAAGTTCCTGGGTCAGCCATTTTGTCATTAGGTACTGATTGTAGGAAATTAAAAAGTACAATGTTTTAGTGGTCTCAAAACCCATAATATTCATATAATATTTAAAAAATGGGTTAATTAGTTGCAAAACTAACGCAGTGACAACATAAAACCTTTTAACCCTAAGAAAACGAAATCTGTCATTTGATAACCTTGCATGGGATTCTGTTAATGAATGGCCAGGAACTTTAAACAGGTCTATATTCCCTCCTTGCTGCCATGGTACTTGCTGGGTAAAGCTTCACAGCAACATGGTAACTAAGTGACCTCAGAGCAGATTGGTTCGTACATAATCAATCAAGTTCGTGCGTGATGCACGCAGGCACAAACGTACATAGACACACAGAGAGTTTCACCTCGTTTGGGTGGGATGATTAGTACTGCCTTGTTACTCACTAGGCCACAATTCACCGCTGCCTGCGAATTTTTCCATGCAACAACATTTTGCAAGCCATTTTGAGCCATACAGCTCACAAGCCACAGCGTTCACATGCACAATCTTAAAATACGTGTGTGCTTTTGAAAACAAAGTGCTGAGGAGAACATTTGAACCAAAAGTACAAGGAATAAGGCGTAATTAGTACCTTCATAATATTCAATTTGCATGTAATGACATTAAGCCTAATAACTAAGAATGACTATGGAGTTTAACAGGAAATAACTTCTTTCGTATATTTAAACTTCAGGCCTTTCCTTTATCAGTTTTATACCTTTATCTTTATCCTTTATTCTTCCGTTAAAGCAGGCAATATATTTGAATCATTGTCCGTGTGGTGGCACAGTTAACATAACGAATCTACCTGCGTAAATACATGAAACTTTAGAGCTATATAACACCTACAGAGTCACATAAGCCTTACGTGTGATCATAAATTATCTCCTTACATAACGGCACTAAAGGAAAACAACGATAAATATACAGTAGTACAGTAACCTGTTAACTCCGCTCGTAACAAAGCATGTTTAAGACAATTACAGGAAGGGAGACGAAACTGGTGGAATATGTAAAACGTACTGCAAAAATTGATCAAAATTTATAGAATTTCAGTTGTAAAACTTGACTGAAAAACGTAAACTTGGGAGACCAAGTGTAGATGGAAAGTTGATATTTTTTATGCATCTTTGATGAACTGGTAGTGAGACGGTAAAGGCGATTCGACTAGTTGACCGCTAGTTGCAAACTTGATAAAGGAACTTTAGTTTTAGAAAAGCGGAGAAAATCTTGAAAACGCGGGGAAATATCCACTCCTGGAGAAACGCTCTGCTGTATGGAGTAAGCTGAGGTGCAGCGCGAATGTTTCCGTTGAGTGGCAATCATTTGTTTGTTGTTCGTTAAGGTCCCAGGTTCGAAAATAGGCCCGGAAACCAGATATTACGACTAAGGTCTCTCGTACTTTTTTTCAGTCTATGAATAAACTCTTTTTTTTTCGTATAATCCCCAAATTATAAATCGTTTGCCTTCTACCACACCCTTTGCAATCTGTTACTCACTAACCCCCCTCTCATTAGACGCTGTTTAATCCAGCTACTGGAGCTTCCTTAAATTAAATATTGTGGCTTCGTGCAGTTACAGATAAAACAGGTTAATTTTATGACAAACGTTTATGAAAGTCGAGGAAAAATATGAATTATTCGTAGCGGTTAAGAATGAAACAGAACAAGCAGCACATTACGGAAGTGACGTGCAAATTCTCTTGTGCTTCAGTCAATATTGAATCAGTGACTTTTTTTCTTAGAATATTGTGTAGCGTGCACACTCACTGAATTCGTGATCTCATAGCCTTCTTCAAAGGCCAAAATGCAGGGCCATCTGTGGAACTCCTAGCTATACAGAGTTGTCAAATTTCCTAGTCACATTAACGTACCTTCAACAATTTTAAATTTCTTACACCGTGCATTTTAACATAAATTATATAATATAAACCAAGAAAGTGCACTTTTTCTAAATTAATAATTCTAATTTTTAATTTTGAAGACATTAAAAATTAAAATATTAGTTCATAAAAGGTACATTTTGTTGATTTATATTGTAGGAGGCTTATTCAGAAAGTAACTACCGTTTCGCTGTAAAAAAATCGAATAAGATTTCGTATAAAATTTTATTGTTATCAGATTCTACATTCTTGAAACTATTTTTCCACATATTCGCCGCCATTATTGAGGTACTTACCGTAGCGGGGCACAAGTTTTTGTATACCCTCCTCATCGAATGCGGCCGCCTGCGATGTTAGCCACTACTGACAATGTCATAGAGTAGAGTCCTTGAAAACTGAGGAAAGTGCAGGGACAGATCAGAAATTGTGAAATGTCTGTCATCACGCACTCTTTCGTTAACCGTACGCACCAAATCATCATTCAACAAAGATGGACGCCCACTTCGCCCCTCATCGTGCACGTTCGCTCGTCCTTCATTGAACATCCGAACCCATTTCCTAACCATGTCATAACTCATCGCATTTTCACCATACACTTGACAGATCTGGTGATGATTCTCACTTGGTAGCACATTTTTAGCGTTCAAAAAACGAATTACACCCCTTCAATTGTCTTAAACATGTTTAACGCACAGGAACAAACATAAACATAACACGAATTTCACGAAATAGCGTCTGTGGCTTCTCAATTGTTAGAGGAAGTCACTGCACATGCGCAAAGTGACAGTGTCTAGGATGCTCGAGAGATATGGGCAGACGGTACTTACTTTCCGAATAACCTACCTTCAATAATTATATAAAATAAAGCAGTCCCAGTACGGGCCTGGACAGACCCTGACGATCCCAGATTTTCTAGACAGGCTGCACATAAAGGCGACAAAGTTGTCAAATATCAACACCGGTCGCCTTTACCCCCCATGCTATATCCTATTTCTGTTAGAGGCTGCGTCGACCCCAGGGACATAGTGCAGCCGGAAGAACTACCTCCATGAAAAATTCCAAGACCTTAACCAACTGCGCCAGTAAGTACCCCTTCAATATTAGAGATATGTTAAATACACTTATTATTTCTCGTACATGTCTACTATAACTACGTGTTAATTAACTTTAGCAGATAGAAGATTCAAGAGAAGAAAATGCAGAGAAAAGAAAAATTGTTTGAACAGTGAAAACTATAATGGCTCCTGGAATTATTTATAGCGTATTCATCGACTGTCTACTGACTTTAATGTGTGGAATCCTGATAATGGTGCATGACATTTAGAATTATTAAGATTTTGCAATTTTTTCATAGTCCTCTGCTTAAAAAAACAAAACGAAGGTAAAAATTTAAGAGCCTCATTCTGCATTTGTCCCGCTGTATGGAAACCTTCTCAATATTTTTGTTTGTTTTAATGCACTTCAAAACACTAGACGATGGGTACAGCAGAGACATTGTGGGGTTCTGAACGTCTCCCTATTCCTTGAAAGAGGAATATTATCCTCCTGGATGGAAATTGGGCTGTTATAAAAATGGCGGGGAAAAAAAGAAATCCCCATGGGGTTACGTTTATTTGATTATGACTTTATTTAACAACAGTTCGTAGACAATATTTTTGTATTGATTCAGGTGGGACGTTGATAATGTACATATAATGTACAATATAATGTATAATGATTTACAGGAATGTAAGAGGACTGATTTTGATATCCAATATATAAGAACCGAGATACACAGAACTGTAATTCTGTCTTTTGTTTTATATGGGTGTGAAACGTGGTCTCAGATTGAGGAAGGAACATAGGCTGAGTGTACAGGGGAAGGTATCAGGGCCTAAGGTTGACAAAGCAACAGAAGAGTGCAGAAGACTACATAATGAGCTGTGCTCTTTACCGAATTTTATTAGGGGTGATAAATTCAAGAAGAATGAGATGTATTGGGCATGTGACCTGCATGGGGAGAGGGGAGATGCATATAGGGTTTTGCGGTAAAGACGTGATGGAAAGAAACCACTTTGAAGGCCTAGCAATAGATACTATGATAATATTAATATGGATGTTTAAGAAGTGAAATGTGGAAGAGTGGAGTGGATTGCTGTGGGTTATAATAGGACAGCTGGCGAGCACCAGTGAATGCGGCAATGAACCTTCGGGTTCCATCAAGTGCGGGAAATTTCTTGACTAGCTGCAGACTTGTTAACTTCTCAGAGAGGAACCTGCTCCATGGAGTTAGTTCAGAATGTAAGAGACAGCGGCCATGGAATAGCAAGGTATCCCAGCGAGTACACCTTCTGACTTGTGTTAGGGAAGTGATAAATTCGAATCTCGGCTAGGACATCTGCTAGTCAGAATCTAGTGTTGTGTGGTTCTACTTAGTCTTTTCAGACAAACTGCCCAACTGAGCCACCTTCGTAGTAATCATTCCGCAGTAATATCACTTTTTGGCAATGCTTTGTGAGAGCTACTGACGGAATCATTAATAAACATCTCTGGGCCCACATTCGAAGTCCATACCTCCCAAATGCGGACCACAAGTCCTAACCGCTCATCATGCTTTGTCCAGGACTTGAAATGACATCGTGTCTTGTTGCTTTTGGTGTCGATATATGTGCAGGCAGCGTCATAGAAAGGATTGTGTTGGATTTATGCTAATGAACGTCTCGTATTAAATCATGTGGACGAGCCCAGTACATGTCCGTCTGTCCGTCACAGATTTCACCTATAACAATAGACAAGCCCAACTCTCTGCCTAGCAAGTCACAAGTCCTCATCAACATTACAATGGACAACTAAACTGACTACCCGACATAAACCAACACAAAAGACGTCACTCGGACAGTCGATATATGGATAATTTAACACACAACATACCTAGCTATAAACGCGGCACACGAATCAACAAGTAAACTGACATTCACTCCCCTCGTTCGACGGCTTCTTCCTTGATTGACATTGCGGGAACGACACAGAGTGAGGGTTTTTGTGTAAATACTGTCGGGGAAAATAATTTGATATGACAGAGATGCGATGTAGCAGGATGGAAGGTAACTGTGTAATGTAAAACATGACAAATTTTTTGCTTTTACAACGAGCAGGTTGACATAACCTGTAGATATTCCGAACTGTATTCGGAAAGTATCAGTTTCGAATCTCGGTCAAGACACAGCCCATCATGACCTACGTAGTTAGTAAGATTTCTTCAGTACAGTGACACAAACGTTGGGACAATAACTTAAACCAGGAAACGACAGTTTTCTTCTATATCCTTTATAGTTCTTTCTTTACTATCATCTAATATTCGACGGTGTGTAATCTGAGCTACTGACTACTTAAAATAGTCCGAAAATAAATAAATAAATAAATAAATTCACAAATAAATAACTGTATGAAATTGACCCATATTAAGGAGATGTTAGTTGCTCACCTAGACAAATATTTGTCCGAATTTCAAGGAACAAGTTGGACCGTCACAGTTTTCCCCAAAACCCTTCCATTGGCCCTAACCTGACCCATCTTAATCCAATCTGCACCCTTTCACCTCTTTTCCTTAAGGTCCATTTCAACATTCTCCTCTATTTTAGGCCTAAGTTTTCCAAGGGTCTCTTCTGGCCGCTTCCTTCTCTTTTATGTATACCACATGACCCAGCTATCCCGTCCAACTTGCTCTAATCATCCTAATAATATACGCTGAAAAGGACAAACCACGCATGACCTTTTAAATTCTTCCCAGCTCCTTCCTAGGTTCAAATATTTTCCTCAGCATTCTATCCTGTAGCAGCCGCAGTAGACTTATGCATCATCCGATTAGTATAGGAAAGGTAAAAAAGGTAAATCAGTCCCATTACAGTCCTGGACAGGCCCAGAGGGTTCCAGGAAGTTAAGGTTCCCAGATTTCATAACAACGGCACAGGATGGTGGTAAGGTTGTCAGCCTTACGCATCGGCCGCCTTTACCCCCAGGAAATGCTCCTGGTACTCATTTCTGTTAGAGGCTGAGTCGACCCCTGGGCCATAGTGCGATGGAAGGGATTATATATCAATGAAAAATTCCAGTGACACCAGCTGGGATCGAACCAGCGACCTTCCGACTTGTAGTAAAGCACTTTAACCACTGTGCTACCGCGGTCTCCGATTAGTATAGGAGACCAAATTTATTTTCATGTAACACGACACTCATAATTCTACCTATACCCTATTTTATATATATATTTGTGTGTGTGTGTGTGTGTGTGTGTGTGTGTGTGTGGGTCGGGTAGCTCAGTCGGTATAGCGACTGA
>Ga0136643_10007541_pt1 | contig 15741 bp, 13 predicted proteins | sample TergutLab28metaG_FD_96883 | JGI IMG/M metagenome (GOLD analysis project Ga0136643, IMG submission 96883) | Labiotermes labralis P1 segment gut microbial communities from Petit-Saut dam, French Guiana - Lab288 P1 (version 3) (version 3) | ecosystem: Host-associated > Arthropoda: Insects >... | reverse complement strand
TAAAAATTCGTTTATTCGAAATTTGAGGTTGCAGGTTGTACTAGCCGTACACCAAAACCGAAAATAAAGAAGAAGCGAATTTTTAGCAGTTTCAGGCGTGTTGTACATTGTATTGCAAGGGTAAATAAAGTAAATAGTGAATAGTGAATAACTCAATTGATTTCAGCTATTCACTATTTACTTTTCAATATTTATGTTATAATATTGTTGTATCTAAATGTGCAAGAAGAAGGTTAGAATTTATGAAAAAACATAAATTTTCTGCGCCCGGAAGAGTGGAAATTGGCGGAAACCATACTGATCATCAATGCGGATTGGTTTTAACGGCAGCAATTGACTTAGAATCTGTTTGTATCGCATCGGTTAATGGTACAGATACTGTTCAAATAACATCGGATACACTTAGCCCAATTTTAGTAAATTTAACCGACTTAAAACCACGACCAAGCGAAGCAGGAACAGCAGCCTCTTTGGTAAGAGGTGTTGCTGCATGGCTTAATGAAAACGGTCATAACATTGGCGGATTTAATGGACATGTATCCTCTCAAATTCCTATCGGAGCAGGGCTATCAAGCTCCGCATCGTTTGAAGTGCTTATCGGCAACGTTTTTAAAGGATTATTTGGGTTAAGCATATCGCCTTTAGATATTGCGATTGCAGGGCAGTTTGCGGAAAACAAATATTTTGGAAAGCCCTGTGGACTGATGGATCAGCTAGCATCAAGTATCGGCGGGCTTATGATGGTAGATTTTCAAAACAGGACAAGCCCCGTCATAACACAAATTCAATCTGATTTTAAAGGCTTCTCTTTATGCATTTTAGACACAGGAAAAAATCATTCAAACCTAACAGATGATTATGCTGAAATACCTTTCGAAATGAAAAAAATCGCTATGCATTTCGGAAAAGAAGTTTTGAGAGAAGTTGATCCTAAAGAATTTTATTCATCTATCAAATCGTTGAGGACTTATGGCGACAGAGCCGTTTTGCGTGCAATTCATTTTTTTGAAGAAAATGAACGTGTTAAAAAACAAACTCTTGCATTAAAAAACAACGATATATCTGAATTTTTGTATCTGACTACAGAATCAGGAAAATCATCCCTCTCTTATTTGCAAAATATTTACAGAGCGGCTGAACCTTACGAGCAAGGATTAACACTTGCTCTTGCAATTTGTGAAAAATTTCTAGGCTTAAAAGGCGCATATCGTGTTCATGGCGGTGGTTTTGCCGGGACAGTTCTTGCGTTTATCCCGGAAGGTATGGAATCGGACTTTTATAAATTAATGTCAGATATTTTTGGAGAAAAATGCTGCCGCTTTTTAAATATTAGACAAAAAGGTGGAATAGAAATTATGGAGGAAGTACATGAGTGAGATAATTATCCGGGATATAAAGCCGGAAGACATAGACCATATTAAAAATGTTGTGCGTGAAGTATGGGACTGGGAAGGCGCATTTAAGGATGAGGACTTTATAGAAGCCGCTGTCACCATTTACTTTACCCCTGTATTGCATGAAGCGACGTTTGGGCGGGTTGCTGTTTTAGACGGTAATGTTGTTGGGGTAATTTTCGGGGCAGTGAAAGGTGAAAAACCTCAATATAAGCATCTTTTAGATGACCTAACACCTCATATTTTAACAATGATACAATCAAAAGAAAGCAACAGACAAGGAATGTACGATTATATGACCTATCAAAACCAAGCCTACGAAGCCCTTTTAGACGGGGTTAAAGATGAATATGATGGGGTGTTGGATTTTCTGGTGCTGTCTGAAGCCGCACATGGCAAAGGAATAGGTTGGAAATTATGGCTTGCGCTAAAGAAATATTTTGAGGAAAAAAATACTGCGAAGGTATATGTGTTTTCGGACAATGAATGCAATTTTAAATTTTACGAAAAGCAAGGGTTTGACAGGCGGCGCAAAACAGACATGCTCGTTGTTTTTTCCGGCGTTGATGATGCTACAGAACAGTACCTATATGAGTATATCTTACGTTAACGGAGGATAAAAAGTTTATGACAATATTTGTAACAGGCGGCACCGGTTATATTGGAAGCCATACTGTTTTAGAGCTTTTAAAATGTGGATATAATGTTGTCGTTGCCGATAATTTTTCTAACAGCAAACCCGAGGTTCTCGCTCGTTTAAAGAGGCTTACCGGGAAGGACTTTCCGTTTTATAACATAGATGTGCGGGATAAAGAGAAACTTTCAGAGGTTTTTTTAACTAATAAAATAGACATCATTATTCATTTTGCGGGGCTTAAAGCTGTCGGAGAAAGCATTTCAGTTCCACTTAAATATTACGCAAATAATTTAAACTCAACTATTGCATTATGTGAAACGATGGAAAAGTATGGAGTTCATAAGATAATTTTTTCATCCAGTGCAACTGTTTACAGCGGTGCAAACAAAATGCCGTTGACAGAGGATTCAGCGGTTGGTAACTGCTTAAACCCTTATGGCTGGACGAAATTAATGTGCGAACAGATTTTAAAAGATATCGCAAGCGCAAACGCTGATTGGTCTGTTGCATTACTGCGCTATTTTAACCCAATAGGAGCTCATGAAAGCGGCGAAATAGGCGAAGACCCGCAAGGCATACCAAACAACCTTATGCCTTACATAACTCAAGTTGCTTCTAAGAGACTTGAATTTTTGAACATTTTTGGAAATGATTATGATACAGTTGACGGCACAGGCGTGCGTGACTATATTCATGTGATGGATCTGGCAAGAGGTCATGTTGCCGCTATTAAACACATTAACGAAACCACAGGAGTTTCTGTTTACAACCTTGGTACAGGAAAAGGAACCAGTGTTTTGGAGCTTGTGAACTCTTTTGAGAAGGTAACAGGCGTTAGCATACCAAGAAAAATAGCCCCAAGACGACATGGTGATTTGGCAGCTTGTTATACTTCAGCCGATAAAGCAAAGAATGAGCTTAACTGGGCTTGCGAAAAGACTGTCATTGATGCTGCCTTAGATGCTTGGCGTTGGCAAAGCAAAAACCCTATGGGGTATTGAGATTGTTTAACATTAAATTGGGGGAACAAGTAAGATGAAGATAGCGTTTTTAGGTGCAGGCAGTACGGTTTTTGCACGAAACGTGCTCGGTGACTGTATGTTAACGGACTGCCTTAAAGATTCAGAAATTGCGCTTTACGACATAGACGGCACAAGGCTTAAAGAAAGCGAAATAATCCTTTCAGCAATTAATGAAAACGTAAACAGCAGCAAAGCAAAAATAAAGTCATATCTTGGCGTAGAAAACAGGAAAACGGCACTTACAGGTGCTGATTTTGTTATAAATGCCGTTCAAATTGGCGGTTATGATCCATGTACAATTACAGATTTTGAAATCCCGAAAAAATACGGTCTTCGCCAAACGATTGCGGATACTTTGGGAATAGGCGGGATCATGCGGACGCTTCGTACGATTCCATTTATGAAAGATTTTGCAGATGACATGCACAAAGTTTGCCCGGATGCCCTTTTTTTGAATTACACAAACCCTATGGCTATGCTGACAACTTATATGATAGAACACGCCGGAATCAACACTATCGGGCTTTGTCACAGCGTTCAAGAATGTACGGAAAATCTGTTAAAATCTTTAGATATGGAAAATAAGCTTGATGGTAGAAAAGAGCTTATCGCCGGAATTAACCACATGGCATGGCTTCTTGATATAAAAGACAAAAACGGTGTTGATTTGTACCCGGAAATCAAAAAACGGGCGGCGCACAAAAATGCAACCGAAAAACACAATGATATGATCCGTTATGACTATATTGACAAATTTGGCTATTACTGTACCGAATCAAGCGAACATAACGCAGAATACAATATGTTTTACATAAAGTCTAAATATCCTGAATTAATTGATCGGTTTAACATACCTCTTGATGAATACATCCGTCGATGCATAAAGCAGATAAACGGGTGGAAAGAAGAACGTGATGGTATTTTACAAGGCGACAAAATATCTCATAAACGTACATCCGAATATGCATCACATATAATCGAAGCGATATTGACAAACAAGCCATATAAAATCGGCGGCAACGTTATCAACCGCAGCGGACTAATTGAAAATTTGCCAAAGGAATCATGCGTTGAGGTTCCATGCCTTGTTGATGGAGCAGGGGTTCAACCTACATACATAGGGAAACTCCCGCCGCAGCTTGCAGCTATGAATATGACTAACATAAACGTTCAGCTGTTAACTATTGAAGCAGCTGTTACAAAAAAACGTGAACATATTTATCATGCCGCAATGCTCGACCCGCATACAGCAAGCGAACTCTCTCTGGATGATATTATCAAAATGACGGATGAGATGATTGAAGCACATGGAAATTGGATGAAAGATTATAAGAAGTAGGTGTTAAATGCAGCATTTAAGAGATGTTAAAATTATTACAATTATAGAACGCACTTTAAACCTCGTTGATTCCAGACTGATAGATCATGGTAAACGAGTGGCCTATAGAATGTTTAAAGAACTGTACCCATTGAACATATATAGCAATGAACAGCTGCGTGATATTTGTATGCTTGGGTTATTGCATGATATAGGCGCATACAAGACTGAGGATGTTTACAGCATATTATCGTTTGACACAGAAAGATCATTGAGCCATTCTATATACGGTTATCTTTTTTTGAAGCATTTTTCGCCTCTTAAAGAGCTAGCCCCGATAGTGCTGTATCATCATGCTAACCAAGGTCAAATATCATGCTTGAGTGAAGAACAAAAAAAACTTGCACAGCTTTTAAAACATTCAGATCTCCAAGATATTCAACAATGTATTCTTAAAGATTCTGAATGTTTAGACTTTGACAGTATAGATAATGATATTCAGTTTAACCAAGTATTAATGCATACGAAACTTGACTCAAAAGATATTGAGGCATATATTAAAATGATTGTGTTCTCAATTGACTTTCGCAGCCCGCAAACAATGCTGCATACTTTTGCTGCGGCTCATGTAGCGGAAACTATTGCACGACTGGCGGGGGTTTCTGAAAGTCAAATTGATCGCTTAAAAACGGCGGCAATGTTACATGATATAGGTAAAATGGGCACACCTTTGTATATCTTGGAAGGAACATCAACCAAGCTTCCGCCTCCGGATATGGAAATTATGAAGAAACATGTTGTTCTTTCAGAGGATGTACTGCAAGGTTGTGTTAGCGAAGACATGATTAACATTGCAGTAAACCATCACGAAAAGCTTAATGGTAAAGGATACCCAAAAGGGCTTAACGAGTCTTCCCTGCCCTATTTAGACCGCTTAATGGCTGTTGCTGATACGTTTAGTGCTATGTGTGTATCACGAAGTTATCAAAAATCCTTGCCGAAAGAAAGAATATTGGAAATTTTAAATAAATTAGGGAACAACAGCTTGCTTGATGGGTCTATAATTAAGGTTGCAATTGATAATTATGACAAAATTGCTAGTTCGTTAGATATTAAGGCAAAATCGTTAATAGAAACCTATGATGCTATCATAGCAGAAAGTCAATCAGTTCATAAGATGCTTGCAAACGGGGAATATAGCTTATAAACCCCGAACAAAGAACCTTGACTTCTCTAGAAGGGATGTCAAGGTTCTTTCCTGTATTTGAGGCTTTAATTAGCTTCAGCATACCTCATAGCAGCTATGTGGCGAGGCGCAGCAGCTTGATTTGCACTAAGAACCTCCATAGAGGAAACAAGTATGCTTCTGAAACTATCCCCTCCAATATCGTGGAATCCAAACGTTCCTGTGATTTCTACATTATCAAGTGTTTCAGGCTTCTCACCATCATAGACAACTAAAAATCCAACTCCTCCGTCAGGTCCGCAGCAAAGAGGAGTAAATCGAACGACAGAAGAAAAGTCTCCTAAACTAGTAAATACACCTTGATATCTCACAGTTTTACCCACATAATTATCGAAGTCGGTTTGAATAGTGTCTACAAATGTTATCCAAGTATCATCACCTCTTGCTCCAATGCTCCATTCATATGCAAATTCGACATCATAATCCGACGATCTGATTTGTGCAATGTTGACAGGAGATATTTGAACATTATTTTCTGCTGAGTCATCATTTTGTTCATCTTCAATCTCAATACCTTGCTCCGTCAAATCAATTTGAACACTGTTACTCGGTGTATTAATGCTCTGATTCTCTGCCATTTCAGCATTATTCCCCAATGAACTGACCTCTGTATCAGATTGACACGCAGCAAAAACAAATAACATACTTAAAGAAAGTAAAAGGCTAATAAATTTTTTCATGACTTTCTCCTCCTAAATATTTAAAATACTAAACATCTAAATCCAACCATAAAGCAGGGCGAATACCGCCAAAAATAGTATATAAATGCTCGTTGTAATGCATACCCATATAAATCCTGCCGTCATTGCGTATATGAGCGGCTTCGAGAGAGTAACCCGGAGATCTAAGCCACCATAACGATGGTAAACCTGTTTCGATATTTTTGACAATACGCAACTCATTGTATTGGTCGTCAATATATGCCGCTTCACGCCTACCGGCAGGAAGCTGTTCCGGTACTTCATCTAGCTGACCGCTGTCACCAAAATACTTAACTACCTCTTCATAGCTCAAAAGAAATATTTTGTCCATCGTGTCATTGCCTCCCCTTGCACCAAACCATGGGTTAGAGTTAGTTACTATTTTGGTTTCAACAATCAACTTTTTTTCATCTGAGGTAAATGTATTCTCGTAAAATGTGCCATTAAGGTATCGGCGAAAAGAGCTGGTTTCCCAAGTTATAGTCGGATCCTCAACTACAACACGAGGTACTGAAGTACGAAACCTTCGCTCTGAAAGAGCTTTATCACTCAAAATCAAAGCTTTCCCATCCTGTATATCAAGGATGCTCCAGTCATGCCCGCCAAATCTAACTCTGTCACCAATTTCCACTGAGCTAATTTTCTCTTTTAGCTCGCTCAGCTCTTCCTGCCGATTTACATAATCGATGCCTATTGCGACATACTCTGCCTCGCCTTCCTCAACAGAAGCATCATCTGATTCTTCGCTAAACAGATATAGAGCCTCCTGTGACATTTCTTGTTCTTCAACTACTATGATATTAGTTGTCTCATTAAAGCTAGGCTCTTCGTTTTGGCTGCAAGCAGTCAAGGTAAACATCAATGTGATCGCTAATGTATACTTCGCTAATTTCACCATTTTGTACCCCCTTGTTTATAGGCACAAGCCCAAACGCTTATCTTTTCGTAAAATTCCCTATTTACAAAAAATCAGAAATTCTGGCTTGTGCCGTACACTCTCTAAAGTATATATCCGCATTTTAAATAGCATTCTATAACTTGCGGCATATTGATGCGCCATAATAACTTTGAGTCCATAGCGATTACCAGTTCAATTTCACGATAAGCATCATCTGACACTACAAAAGTTATCACATAATCTGTAGCAACGACACTCCCATTATCATCCCTTTTAAAACGCACAGGGTCTACACTGATGAAGTTAATACTTGTGATAGTTGAATTGCTAAAATGATTTTCCGCATATCTAATCGCAATTTGTTCGTATTCTCTAACTTTATAAGTCTCGAAGGACACTTCGTAATACTCTCGTATTTCAATCAATTCCTCAATTGTTAGAGATGGGTCATTTTCACCAAACAAATCTAATGCGTTTCGAGATATGTCAACTCTTCGACCGGAAAATGCATTAATTGTAAACTCAAACAGCGATTCATGATGATTTTTCGGATCCCGCTTTGATTCTACCACACTGCCGGACCAATATTCCGCGAACGGAAACGGTAAAGCAATATAAAACATTTCAATCGTCTTGCCGTCAATACTTTCACCAAACACTTCCCAAATATATTGGGCACCTAAGTGTGCTGCTGCTTCGGCTGATAGTGCATTTGAGTTGCTTGTAAACCATTCACTGCTAACCTCGTAAACTGTAATCAAAGGTTCTTTAAAATCTTCCGGGGGTATAGCCTCAGACGGTATGTTGACAAAAGTTGTTATTAGTGGAACAGCATCAATATTACCAATAGTAGATGACAGCACCCAATTATTTGCAGCAATAAACATAACGCTAAACAATCCCATGACTAAAGCTGAAATTATTATTACTCTAATAAATTCGCTTTTTTTATTTTGCTTCATTACCTGCACCTCTCTTTCTGGCTGTCTGACATTGATCATTAGCGTAATACAGCCATTATAAAATAAATTTTTCATGAAACTTTCATCAAATTGTCATGGATTTGTAAAAGTTATTTTAACTGTTGTTCCTACGTTTACTGATGATTCAACAATCATTTCAGCCTCATGTACATCCACAATTTGTTTGCATAATGTCATACCTAGACCTATTCCGCTTTGTTCCTTGCTTCGGGATTTATCTACTGTAAAAAAAGGCTCTGCCATTTTTAAAATGTCATCATTTGAAATTCCGCACCCATTATCAGCTACCGATAAAACTATTTTTTGGCTTTGCTGCTCTGCTTTAAGATAAATAATGCCATTCCCATGTTCGGTTGATTTAATTGCGTTAATACATAGGTTTAAAAGCAGGCTCTTTATTAAATCTTCTTGCCCCTCTAACATATCTACATCGCTTTTGCAATGAAGCTGTGCTTTTCTTTCACTTAAAGTCTTTTTAAGCGCATGTTTTACATCATCGAACAAGCGGTTAGTATTAATTTCGACTTTATTTGGCGTGTAGTTTCGTAATGTTGCAAGTTCAAGAAGCGAATTCGCTATCTTTTTCATATGATTCGCCTCATCCATAATTAACTGTGTTGATTCTATAATCTCTTTTTCATCAAAAGGTGTTTTTTGAATGTACTCTGCGTATCCATAAATAGATGTTAAAGGCGTTCGCATTTCATGTGCAAAATTATCAATAAACTGTTGCTTGCCTACAGCTTCTTCTTCTAACAGCTTCATTTGCTTCTCTACTTCTTCCGCCATTTTGTTAAAATCAAATGCCATTGAAAAAAGTTCACTTGAACCTTTAATGTTTATTCTTTCGTTATATTGTCCGCTTGCAATTTTCCTGGAAGTTTTAGCAACAATATCAAGGGGTTTGAAGATTTTCAACAAAACAAGATACAATACGATAGCTGTTAATGCAGAAAATATAATACAGATAAGCAAAAGTATACGCTGAATATACTGCATTTCCTCTATGTTCTCGGTTATGTCATAATAATAATCAAACCTAAAAAACCGAAATGGTTCGGGCAGTTCACCGCTTAAATGTATTAAATGCCGCTGATCTTGCCTAATATAAAACACCTCGGCACTTAAATGGTCACCGTTTGTCTGCTCCGAGTTAGCTAACTCGACCAAAGAAATCTCTATGTTGTGGCTTTGATAATACCTTGCATAGTCATTAACAAGAGAACGTACTGATTCTGAAAAATTAACACTTGGCATGCCTACATGCCTGCTATATAAAACAGCAATATCTCTAGCAATCGACACAGAAATTCTTTGATATTCTCTAACGCTTTTTTCTTTTAGCATATCCATCTGACTGTTTGTCATATAGACTGAAACAATTCCGAGGCTTGAGAACAAAATACACAAAAACAAAAAATATGTATATAAAAAAGTTTTTAACCTCATTATCTCACCTCTAATCTGTAACCTAATTTATACAAAGTTTTTATCCTATTTTCCCATCCCAACTTACTTCTAAGCTTTTGGATGTGCGTATCCACAGTACGTGTTTCACCGCCATAATCGTATCCCCATGCTAATTCTAACAGCTTATCACGAGACAGAGCGATATTTTGATTTGATATCATCACTTCTAAAAGATCAAATTCTCTGGGAGATAAGTCAACTTCTACATTATTTACTTCTGCCGTGCGGCTTGATAAGTTAATAACTGCATTATCCAAAACAAATACTGTATTGTTCTTTTTTGTGCGCCGCAAAACAGCCTCTACTCTAGCAAGTAATTCAAGCATTTCAAACGGCTTTATTATGTAGTCATCTGCGCCAAGAGAAAGACCGCTGAGCCTATTTTCAAGTCCATCTTTAGCAGTAACAAATATAACAGGAACAGAGGGAATTTGCTTAATTAAATCAAACCCACTAAGCTCAGGAAGCATAACATCCAGCAAAATTAAATCGAAATGGTTATTATCAGCGGCCTTAACAGCTTCTGACCCGTTAAAGACTTGAAAGTATGAATGCCCTACAATTTTCAAGTTTTTTGCAATTAATTCATTAATAGATCTATCATCTTCAGCAATTAAAATATGTGCCATAAAAATAACACTCCCTTTACTGATTGACTATATAGCCGACTGTTATTTAGTTCATTATTAGTTCATTATTATTATAACTTATAATTGTCATGAAGTTGTCAACATGTTATAATAATATCATACAACAAAGTGAGGTTTCCAATGAAAAACAGGCTAACATCAATTTTTCTTATCATTATCGTGACAGCATCTGCGGCACTTATTGGATGCGGCAGTCTGTCTCCATGTCAGCTATCTTTGGAATATCCTTTGTATGACAATGTTACAGAGGTTGATTACTATATCGACACAAAACCATATCCACCCATTACAGATGATGATTACTACAGCACTATAGTCGTTGACGATTACATAAGTGGTTTAAGTGGTTTAAGTGATTTAAACGATTCATATGATGATTACATAACATCGTTTACACCTATATTTACTGCCGAGCCCTTACCGGATCATATTATTGATTTTATCACAGGAGTAACTTTCACAGATGCTGCTCCGTTTCCACATTCTTTCCTTTCATACCTCACAATAACTCATCTAGATTTTGACGGAAACGACACAATCGGACATATGATTGTAGCGGAGGAGATAGCTGATGAAGTATTGGAAATTTTCCGTGAAATTTACGAAGGCGGATTCCCGATTTACAGTATTCGTTTAATTGACTACTTCTATGCTGATGATTATTTGTCTTTAGCTGCCAACAACAGCAGTGCGTTTAACTTTCGATATATAGCTAATACAAATGTTATTTCCAGACATGGATTTGGCATGGCAATCGACATTAACCCGGTTCAAAACCCATATGTCAGGGGCGATGTTGTATTACCTGCCGCCGGTCGTGAGTATTTAGACCGTAATGATGTACGCCTCGGGATGATCGTCAGGGATGATGTAGTCTATCAAGCTTTTATCAGCCGAGGTTGGACATGGGGAGGAAATTGGACGTTACCCAGGGATTATCATCATTTTGAAAGAAGATAATAACGAAAAAAGAGGGCGACTGCTCACCCTCTTTATAAAAAGCTATTAACCTGCAACGACCTAAAATCTCATAAACATATCTTGTCTTGCTCTCATATCCTGCGTTTCTTGATTAAGCATCATAGTTTGGAATTCTTGCATGAGCCTAATTTGCTCTCTTTCAGAATATTCCCTTGCAACATCAGTATCAGCAATACGTGATCTTGCTGCGGCTAAGTTAAGTGCTGAAATGTCGTTTGAATTCATAGTCGAGTCAAAACGATTAGAAACAGCACCAAGTTCTGCACGTGCAGAATTTACAGTTTCAATAGCAGCGTCTACCGCACTTATATCAAAATTTCCTGTTACATCAAAGTTATCAAGTCCAAGTGCCGCAACCGACATCGCAGGTATTGTAACAGCTATACCGGAACCGTCAGGATTAGCCGCTGTATTCATGTCCGAAAAACTGCCGTCCAAAATTCTTTGATTGTTAAATTCTGTATTTCGAACAGTACCTTCAATGCTTTGCATTATTTGATTTATTTCGCCTTGAATAATCTCTCTGTTGCTTGAAGATAGAGTACCGTTTGATGCTTGAAGGCTCAATTCTCTGGCTCTTTGAAGGCTATCGCTTACTGAATCTAAACCGCCTTCCGCCGTTCTGACAAGATTTTGCATGTCGGCAACGTTTGCAGTTCCTTGGTTAAAGCCATTAATCTGCGCCTGCATTTCTTCGATAATCGCTGCGCCTGCGGCGTCATCAGCGGCAGAATTAATTCTATTGCCGGTAGAAAGCTGTGCGTTAAGCTGCTGCATTCTTAGTTGGTCACTAGCCATTGATTGAATTGTTATACTCATTTTACACACCTCCGTAATATTATGATTATTAATCCGATTACGTATAGTTTATCATTGCTTCTTGAATAAAGCAATAGGATTCGACAGTTTTCAACATAGTTTCCAGATATTTATTATTTTTGAAATATACTCATAATACTGAATTTAAAATTATACTTTTTGTAATTATTTCAATTAACCATATTGACATATCGTGCTAAAAATGATAATCTAAAAACGACTAGAAAATTTTGCTATTTAGAAGCTTAAACGAACCTTATTTGACGGCTAAAAAGCACAGAAAGGAGGATTTTTAAACACCGTCAGAATAAAATACATAAAAATGCTTTACAAAAAATCAAAAGAAAAGAGGGAGTAAAAAAGTGAAAGAAAAAATCAAGAAGTTAAAGAGATTCACCGGGTTTTTCCTTGCTGCGCTTATGATTTTTGTTAGTGTGCCGTTTGCGGCTGTGTCGGAATACCCCCCCCCGTACATATTGTAGGAATGGATATTGACCTTATCTTTGAGGATTTTAACTCGGACGAGTTTCCATTTTCATTTGAGATATTGGAGTATGCGGATGGGAGGGCTACGGTGGCTGCGACACCGAGAATTTTAGGCTTGGATGTTAACAGCATTGAAATTGTTTCAAATGACGATTTTCTCTCGGATGAGGGGCGGGCTGTGGCGATTCAAGATGGAGTATTCACATTAAATGTAAATACATTTTATGCCTTTTCGGCATCAGCTTTGGTGGATGATATTCGAACTCATTATTATTGCAGCATCATATTGTTTTTAAGTGATGTAGGGCAAACGCATTATTTAACCGTTCATGTTCGAGATATTTCTGAGTCTGAAGGTCATGAAGAGACAGCTTTTATGCCTTTTTCTCAACAGGTTCATCAATGGAGAATGTATACCATAATAACTGAAATAACCTTTAGGCAAAACGGTTGGACCGGCAGGGTTGAGAATTCGGTTGCCGCAAACACGACCAATACCGGGTGGACTAATGTCCGACTCGACCTGGGCTTGGGTTTTATCACTCAAGGCTCTTTTATAACAATATCCCGAACACAAAACCCTAATGTTTTTGTCTACACCGGCAGCAATATGAATGTGTCTGAGTGGAATATCCGACCTGTCGGGACGGGCACAATTAGAACGACACAAACTAATTCCGCTGCACAGCAGATGAGGCAATTGGCAGGAACATTTGTAGGGACAACAACTTCTACAAATAGAAACGCATTTCCCAATAACGGTCCGGGACCGAATAATCGCTGGTATGTGTTCAATGGAACAACTACGGTTAACGTACCTGTCACAGGCGTATCAATTTCCCCAACAAGCGCAACGATATCTCCTCATACTTCCAGGCAATTTACTGCGACGGTTTCACCAAACAATGCCACAAACAGAAATGTCACTTGGAGATCCAGCAACACATCAGTTGCGGAAGTAAGCACTAACGGAATTGTTATCGGTCGTTCTCCGGGTACGGCAACAATCACAGTTAGAACAAACGACGGCGGAAGAGAAGCATCAGCCCTTGTTACTGTCCCCGCACCTATAACAACCCATACCCTTACATACAGCGGCAACAGCAACACAGGCGGCGCAGCTCCGCAAAGTCAAATATTCACGGCAAATCAAAACTTCACACTTCAATCAAACACAGGAAACTTATCTCGTACAAACTTTGCCTTCGCCGGATGGAACACAGCCGCAAACGGAACAGGGACTAATTTCGCCGCCGGAGGTCAAGCATCATTCCCGGCCGGAAACAGGACACTATTTGCCAGATGGCAGCCAAACCCGATAATAAGATATCCGGCGGCAGATGGTAATGAAGTTGTTAGACAAAATTTGCGTGTTGAATGGGATCATGTTGCCAATGCAGCGTATAATGTATCATTGCGTAATCTAACAACAAATGAGCTGCTGATTAATGGCATAACAGTTAATGCGACAAACCATACGATAAATCAAAACCTCCTTGTAGCAGGACACCAATACAGGCTTTCCGTTTCAGCAACAGTTCCCGGGTTGACTACTTCTTGGAGTGAACGGATTTTTAGGGTTACGGGCACAACCACCACAGCCCCAACAATAACAAACAACACACCAACAGACCAAACGACAACAACCGGGCAAAACGTTACGTTTTCAGTAACCACAACAGGCAACCCCGCACCAAGCTTCCAATGGCAGATTTTAACCCCTAATGCAACACAGTGGGCGAATCTAGCAGGGCAAACAGGCAGCACGTTAACACTTAGCAGCGTTCAGCCTGTTATGAACGGCAATCGTTACAGGGTCAGGGTTTCTAATGCTGTTGGGGTTGTTTATAGTCGTGGGGCGTTGTTGACGGTGAATCCGCCTGCCCGTGTTCCGACCAGTGTAGTAATAGAACATCCATCATACAACTTAGAGATTCCAAATTCGGGAAGCAGAACGCTAACGATCCGTGCAAACGTGCTCGATCAGTTTGGTGCTGTTATGACGCATCTAAACCCGACTGAATTTATAATCACACCTCCAATTCCTAACGGCGTTTCCATCAACTCGTCAACCGGAGTTCTTACTGTCAACTCAACTGCACAGCCGGGTACTGTTTCAGTCCGTGCTGTTTATTCGGTTGGGAATATTTCTATTTCTTCGCTTAGTGTGCCTGTAAATCTGGTTAGGGAAGTGCCTGTTGGACCTCCTGTTGTGAATGTTGATGTGCATTTATATGGCAGAGATTCGGAACTTTTCACAAGATATCTACTAGATTCACGAGCAGCAGCAGAGTCTTTTATGGCAACTTTTAACATAAATATGAGGATGATTGGACCTGTTTGGGTTGATACGCCAACGCATATGTTTTGTGATCGAATGGCTGATCATCAATGTGTAGAACATCACCGTGTTAGTGAATTGGAAAACTTTATTGTAGCGCAAGGCGGGAACAGCAGAGGCCTTCATTCTCTAAAGGTTATTAGGAGAATAGTTCAAGATCCTCAGCCACAATTTGGTGCCTCTGCTATTGTATCATGTCATGGTAGCCAAGTGCTTGGCGGTGCCTACCCTGTTGGCACTGTCGGTAATTATTCATATTCCACTGGCATAGAAACATTCTTCCAAGGGCAAATCTGGCTTCCTCATCGCATATATCAACATGAATGGTCTCATAATTATGGAGCACGTCACTGTAGTGGGATATGTATTATGAATAACAATCATACGGATTCTTTTTGGTTTATACCAGATGTATGGTGCAATACATGCCGTAACACTATAATGAGCAACCGAACAAAACATTAGTTAAAAAAGGGAGATGAAAATTATGTTAAACATATTAAGAAAAATAAGTTTGTTAGCAGTAATTGCTTTGTTAACTTTAATAGGTTGCTCAAATAATTTAAATGAATCAGGCTATGATTTTAATGAACCAGAGGAGTCGGGATCAAGTTTTTCTATCGGTCCTATCGTATTTGATGATGAGGATGAGCTTTTTGCGAAGATGGGAATGCTTAAATTTAGTGAATTTGATCCGGAACAAATTCCCAATAGATTTGGCACTAACTTTGCTATAGAAGAAATGGTAGAGTTTTTTAGACCGGGCATCCCTCCGCAGGCTGTTGAATGGGGCGT
>Ga0136643_10007540_pt1 | contig 15741 bp, 9 predicted proteins | sample TergutLab28metaG_FD_96883 | JGI IMG/M metagenome (GOLD analysis project Ga0136643, IMG submission 96883) | Labiotermes labralis P1 segment gut microbial communities from Petit-Saut dam, French Guiana - Lab288 P1 (version 3) (version 3) | ecosystem: Host-associated > Arthropoda: Insects >... | reverse complement strand
TCTATCTATCTATCTATCTATCTATCTATCTATCTATCTATCTATCTATCTATCTATCTATCTATCTATCTATCTATCTATCTATCTATCTATCTATACATACACACATACATATACATACGTACACATACACACACACAAACACACACACACACACACACATCTTATCAGTTTCTTTGTACGGCTGACAATTTTGCAGAAAGTATTACGAAAATTAGAAGCAGTGCCCAGAAAAAAAGACTGGACCGAAGAAGGATGTGGTAAGTGATCACATTGGGGTATCATGGTTTGTACAGGTACAGGTACAGGTGCAGGTGCAGGTACAGGCACAGGTGCAGGCCACACACAATATTTGGGACGGTGAAGTGCAGGAGACAGGAGAGAAGCGCTCACATTCTTTCTGGAAAAACGTGAAAGAGGAAAGTGTTTAGGCTGACAATGGTAGGATACTAGTAATACAGAGATGACATTACAGAAACAGCGTGTGAAAGGCGGAGGAATACTTAACTGGTTTTGCTAGCGTCATGTCCCCAAGAGGAACTAAGCCCCACTAAGTTTATCCATTTTTTGCTACCCAAATTGTCATCACTTCATATAAACTCTTCCCGTTTATACCCAATTTAAATTCATCACACTCCAAACATTTTTGTTATACAGCGTAACATTACTCTTATCTGCCTATTCTAAGAGGTTATACCCATGAAGCTCTGACGCTGACATGTTACGATGCATGTATCTTGTCATTCCGATGCATAGTGGCGAAACGTACTACATTCTTCCCGGCGCTAACCCTTTTCAATACTGCAACATGCTGATCTAATTTCGTGCTAAACTGGGAAACGAAATTTGCTACAAGTCAATTTTCAACCAGTTTTAATTTCCTCAACGCGTTCCGTCTGAACTGAATGTAATTGCCAATTTACTGCTCCAAGAAGCCTCCTACAATGAACTCAACTCATTGATTAAATTAAAAAGTAAGCTTCAAAAAAATATACAGGGTCCTCAAAACTGCTTGTGTTGTTGTCTAAACTGCGTTGATTTGGTAAAAAGGCACAGAAATTGTTCTAAAGCACGCGTAACGTTTACGTGCACTTCATTTACGTGGATAACAATTTTGTAATCGCAAAAAGCACGTCTGATGTGAATTTCTTCACATTTTTGTCTAATAATAAGAATTTCGTACATCCGTTTGCATTAAAGTTATTTATTCACCAACGAAATTACATAAAGTGTAACTTTAGTAAGCACGAAGATGGTGTGACCGCACCGAAACATGTCGGAGCTATTTTAATGTAAATTTTAATATTGTTTTTAAGACAATCACTTGTGCATTCATTGATGAATAAATAACTTTGATAAAATTAAGACGTACGGTACGAATGTGAAAATTAGTTTGCATATTTCACTGAAGACTCTTTGAATGGGCCTAAATGAATTTCTTTATTTTCTTATTAATTTTTTTTACCTGTATCGATTAGATTTAAAATATGATAGGTCAGTCGATCCAGTAACAATGTTATGGCTGGAATACCGAGAAATTGGGGTTCGCCTTCCGGCAGAAGAAAGAGCTCAGAATCGTTCAGACCGGCTCGAGGGTCATTCGCTATGGAATTTGGAACATCCGTCCCTAGGATCAAGGCGGCCAGGTTGTGAGGAAAGTGTCGAGGATATGAATGCAAATAGCTGTACTTGCACTCCTCCATATGCCACCATGGCGGAGTGCCCAATTAAGCACGGGGGCAATGCTACAATTTATAGGTTAGGGCTCAAGTCTTCTCCTACAAACAGCCGCAACAGAATACATTTTCATATATGAACAGCAGATGATGAACTATAATTAAGAAAGATTATTCAACATACTGTAATGTAAGGTAAGATAGTGTAAAGAACGAAAACATGAAATTCTATTACATATAAGACTGTCAACAAACGAGGTTTATATTCGGCAAAAACATCAGAACGAAATTTGTGAAAGTTATCCTATCGTAGTACCACTTAAACAGATAGCTTACATAAGTCTTGCTTTGTGTTGCTTCACGTATGTAGAGACATAGCATTTCCTGACCTAGGGTTACATTACGTTATGTTGCTGGATTACGTGAGCAGGTTACATTAGTCTAGGGCGGTCCGAATATCCCGCTAAATAGCGCTGGATATTTTTGTCTGTAATTTGGCAATGCTGCAGTAATCTACACGCCCTACTAACAGCATCTGTGTTTTGTTTCGGCCCGTTCGTATTTGAGATTATATTTATTGTATTTTATCTATTTTCGTACTATTAGAGAGGTGTCTCACAGGTGACAAAAGAAAGACTCTCCGATATCAAATTTTTGTAGGCTATAAATGTATATGTGGGTAGGGGTTCCTAGGGATATGTAACACTATTTTCGTGGTTCCTGTATGTTAAAAACACTGGGAGACAGTGCGCTAGGTGTTAACGTAGCGTTTTCAATTTCGATTCAAGATTATAGCTACGACTTATCCTAGACCCCAAAGCGTGTGCAGGTACACATTCTTCGCTGTCTCAAATAGATAATATTGACACCGCCTGGGCCATTTTCCACACCGGCGTCTGATTATTTGTCGGTGTCGTTTTCTGTTCGCTTCGGTTTCGGTTTCTGCACCAGTCTTAACACACATTAGACAAATTACTGTTAGATTTAAACGCGTTTGCTCCGGTAATGGCGCCATTGTCCTGGCCAAAGCGCCATGCTTCTGTTCCTCATATGCATCAGCTCATACGTGAATTTTCACACCCTCATATATGGCTTAGGTATAGGTTATATTTTTATGTATACACGTAGAATGAGTTGTGATTGGATTCAGTTGGCCTTACATGGCTGCATTACATTGCCTTAGGTTAGACTGGGGGAAGTGATATCTGGTTTTAATTCTGCATTAAATATATTTAGCCTGAATATTCCAAACACACCTCAAGACGCCCAGACAGGATCTGCCGTCCACCCACTTTGCTATTCAATGGGTTCCGGGCTTATTTTGCCCGGGGATACAACGGCTGGGTCTGACGTTTACCAATTGCCTCCATCTAGTGCCGTGGTTAAGAAATAGTGAAGCTATAAACCCAGTGGGAAAACCAAAAACAAGATGGGAGGACGTCGTCCTGAGGGACACATCGCAGATCTTAGGAACAAGGGGTGGAGGAGAGTAGTGGGAGACAGAGAAGAATGGAGGCGTCTTCTGAGGGAGACCAGGGCACAGAAGGGGCTGCAGCACCACAGATGGATGGATGGATGCAAGCTATGCAATTCCACATCCCCATCTACATATTTTCATCGCCTACACAGGGTCAACTTGACTTCTTTTTTTTTATAACTGTGAATATTTGTTTAGGAGTCGGCATTGTGTCTTTTGTGCCTTAGAATTCACAACTCCATTCTGACAGTTACTGAAAATGCATCCTCTAATTTTGAAATGTATGCTTCGGTAACGGTGCCATTGTTCTGAAATCATGCTTCTTTCCCTCCTGCGCATGCGCTTGTGCATGGATCTGCACCTCATTTTATGTGGCTTTTTATCTCCTACTGAGGACGCGTCGTGAGGCTGAACATACTGGTTACACCAGCCTTACAGCGCCTTAAACTTCTGCCAAATTCAATTCATTGTTACGACACCAGCTATTACATTGATCTGTCTTCAGTTTTTATACATCATCCCATCCTCTGACTTTCAGTTTTCTTTAAAGTTCAAGGAACATAAAAATGTGTCAGTCAGCTGTATGTACCAAATAAGAGGGCATTTACGTTTGTAAAACAATGCGTTCACTAAAAAATTACCGCACAAAAGTAAAAGATATGGAATGGATTCAGCTGTCTCAGCTACATGGCAGTGAACCTTCAGATTCTATACAAGATGAGGAATATCTTATGTACGATCCACTATTAGCTTCTAAAGCATGAATCTGCACTGAATCAAGGAGGTTCCCCTATCCGTCTGCTGTACGTACAACATGAACATTTGTGCTGCTGTGAATACGAAAGTAATTATGGTGGTTCAGTATGACAGAATTAGTTTTAAACTGCGTCGTACACCACAGAAAAACAGGACTTTTATTGTAGAAATGTTTTATACAAGTAAATCTGCCGTGCAAGGGCAAAGAAACTACGGAAAATGTTTAAAGTATTGTGATGCTCATTCAACAAACTGTCATGAGCAACGCGTGAGCAACTGACCTCTTTGGTCTTCTTTGAAATGCTTCTGCCTCTCTTTATACAATTTCGTAAGTTTTTACTGTGTTTGCGTCCAACAACACCTTCGAGATAATCTGCACAAAAACAGTTTCTTCAAATTTGCTCTCCAAATTCATTAATGCCTTTTCATGTTTTATTGACCGTGCATCCTGTTATGATCCTTGTAAATAACCAACATGACGCACAATTTTTCTTGTATGTTTATTTCTATTCTCTACATATTTCGGGCAGCCATGTGCCCATCATCAGGAGAATTATTGTAACCTGAATACCAGACGGTCATCTACACAGAGTTATATAAATCAGGTGTCGCATTGATACCATTAATTCTCCTGATGATGGGCACATGGCTGCCCGAAACATGTAGAGAATAGAAATAAACATACAAGAAAAATTATGCTTCAATTTGTTTATTTACAAAGATTACATACCTTCTTTTAGCAGAATCATGAACTTTAACTGTTATCGATAATTCCTTTACACTTACATGATCCTTAATATTTAGAAAACGAGTTCACAGCCAACATCTTCATTTCTATCAGGCAGGATGTTCTCGATCTATATATAAATTACCGTTAGGCTTTAAATTTAGAATAAATTGAAAATACGTCGTTCTGGTACGAGCGATTCTCTTTAGCCGATTCTGTAGTAGGAGCTTGATAATGTGTCAATAGAGTTACTGGCAACAAACAAGGAATCTGAATTTACTCTAGCACCATACTGTTGATACAGCCGCACGGCCCGTAACGCGATACATAATTGTTGTTAGGTTATATAATTACACAATTCCATGTGCAGATTTCATCGATTTTAAAAAGAATACGTTAGTGCAAAGGGAAATATTTCAGAACAGAACACACTGTTCATGCAAGACCAGTGGTTACTGGTTTATAAATTTACAGTTCGCGATTACCCCTTTTTCATGTCGACCGTTCACGATTGGATATGCAGAAATTTGTAGATTCAATATTTAAACGTTCCCGGAATACACCGAAAAAGATCTTTTAAGCACAATTTTCTATGTACGTTTTCCGAAGCTTCGAACGAAATGCTAAGGAGCACATCAGGAGGGGATCCAAATATGGTGCGCTGAAACAGCCTCCTCAGTCTGCTTGTAATGCAGTTCACGTAGGGCACTGCTCGTGTCGAGTGCAAGAAACTCTCTGGCATTTTGTTTATCGAATGCCTGGTAAGGTTTCGCAGTGTTGATAATGACGCTATAGGTCGTGGCGCTGTGCAACTATGCGGCCGCAGCGTCGATAAGCGAAACAACTAATGAGAAGAGCGTCACTAACACACACACTTCTCAGTGGACTCGCGAAAGCAGCAGTCGTGCTGAAATATTTCTGCTTTGCCTCATACGCCTGTGTCTGGTTATGAAAATGCCACGAGGATTCGTCCCAAACAAGAAACGATGTCACGGAGATGCTGCTGCTGCTACTACTACTACAACTGCTGCGTTTTATTACGACAGGGGCACCCGTTCCTCGTCTGGGCGTTTCTTCACATGCATGACCGACTGTGGTGAAATAATTCAGTTATTGATTTATTATCACAATAAAATGAATATATATGTTCCCGGTGGCCAATATTCTCTTACTACAAACAGTAACGCACAGAGCCAAGAGTGGTTACCGTGCTCTACTGATCAGAACAGACACGGAGGAAAGGAGATGAGAGAAAGAAAAAAATATGCATACAATAAGAGATGACCTGTGAATGTTGAGGTGGAATCCAGGATTTCTGTCATCTGGGATACGACATTGGGTCGTCGGGCGACATCCCTGAACACAGGAATCAACAAATGACATAAGCGGGAACAATTTTAAACAGAGCGGTGCACTATAACACGAAATTTGCACCTGTCTTTTAAAGTTTCCATAATCAGGACAAGCCTGGCAGAAACTGAATGCTGTACACTTAAACTGACACAAAACGTATTTATTTTTTCATTTATTTGTAAATATCTTGCAATATCCTTGCTCAAGTACCTTAAATAACACGTAAAAAACAGAACGGAATCGTGAAATAAAGTGAAATGCCAACTTGATGCAACAATGTAATTTATTGAAGTTTCTTTAGCTCGACATGTTTCGGGCGCATACGCCCATCATCAGAAACATTAGATGTTAAGTTGCCGTGCACGGCACCTTCCAAACCGGACACACGACCTACGCAGCAGCTCTCAAGACCACCACCCATCTACAAAGTGGGTGCAGAAAACCATATGCTGCAACTTAACATCTAGTGCTCTTGATGATGGGCGTATGCGCAATAAATTACATTGTGACATCAAGCTGGCATTTCTCTTTATTTCACGATGAAGATGCAGGTCAAACAACCCTAAAAAAAAAAACGGAATGGCTGTGATTCAGAAGTTTTTTTTCACATTTTTTCGTGTATGGTTTTTAAGAGTTACACAAACAGCCTAATATGTCTTCTTTACTAATAAAGGACGTTCTAAGTAAAACTTGATTAAAACTGTAGAAGTTCCTTCCTGGTTATGGGCAAAATGTATGTACGTCAGTCGTTTGTTCCGATACTAAGTCAGCTGCTGCTACCATTAGCACATTAATATCTGCCAGTACTCTGAAAGACTCTCTCAGGAAACTGCTGCATCTCAGGAGAAAAGACAATGTTTTTATTACAGGAAAACCGTCGTCTTACTTTTTGCATTCATTAGACTGTGTTGTCTCCCTCTTTGTCAGATGCAAGGTACGATCCATTTAACAACTCCAATGGGTTCTTCACTGAGTAAAACTTACTTTCTGGATGCTACCATTCTTCTGATTGTGTAAGAAACTACATTCACAGTTTTATCGGCTCTAAAAACCGATTAAATAATTTGCATAATGTTCAGGTCTAGAGAAGCACTCACAATTTTGCAGTTTTCAGATAATTTAAATGTAAGACACCGTGTTCTGTTATAGAAGATGGAAAGTTCTGTGCTTTTTTTCAAGACACGATTTTTAACTTCTAGGTAGTTCCATACAAAACAATCTTCACAAGATGATAATCACTCAGTTATTTTTGGAAGTCGCGATTCGTTAAAGTGCTCACAATAGCCTGCCGTTGGTCAATATCCTAAGCCACAAGAATCCAAACCCCAATTTCGTTTTTCCTTTCCTTACGTCATTGTAACCTAGCTGTCTCTGCCTACACCCCCAAGTGGTCTCTTCCCTTCAGATTCTTTTGACCTAAAATCGATATGCATTAATAATCACCCTTAATCATGCTACATGTTAAACCCAACTATCTGCACGATGTCAGTTTCAGCAATATTGATACAATTGGGAATCTTATGAGTTGTAAATCTGTATGCTAAACACCAGATGGTAATCTTAAGGTGTGTCATCCCCGTTGTGTTAGGTCAATGATACAAAGCTCTAGTGTGTATATATCTATATATACATACAGTCATGAACACAACAATATTACAGTTAGTAGCGATACGTAATAATTACTAGTCCCACGATTTCTGATGTAAGAGGAGATCTCGTCCCCCTTCCAAAATTACCACACATACTGTATAGTCACTTAATAAGTTCTTTGGACAACCTGATGGTGGCCTACATACAGGGCCGAAACACGTAGTTGTAAATTACATATCGCTGCTAACTGTAATATTGTTGTGTTCATGACTGTATGTATATATAGATATATACACACTACAGCTTTGTATTACCAGATGGTAATGTTGTTGTAACTCTGCTCACCTCATTAACAGCTCAAATCTCTAATTATCACTTTTATTTTCAGAGTGTCGCGGTCCGTATGCGCTCAGACCAGAGCTCGTTTGGCTAACCGACTGCACTGTTCAATACCGACCCCTGAAGCTTCCTGATGAACCCGTTTTCCTATCTTAGTAGAATATTTGCGTCATCCAACTCTATTCGATTATCGTATCTTTTTTAGAACTTCTTGCTGTAAGAAGGTTTACGCGGAACGCGTAAGTTTATAGTTCTCTTTACCAAATAGGCCAGTGAAACGTCTCTCGTGGTCAAGTGGGTAGAAGTTTCCGTTTTCTATTGGGGAGTCCCAGGTGCATGTATCGGTCCGAACATCGGCTATTGTGCCTGATCAGCATGGCTTTTCTTCAAATTCTCCAGGCTCCTGCCGAGGTTAGTACCCCAGACAGAGTTGCAAGGGTCCTCTCTCATTATTCATTATTCATTATTCGATACTCATCGTATATGACGACGCTCCAGATACCAAGTTTATGACAGTGTTGTTAACTAAACCATAAATAATAAATAAAATGTAACAAGCTTCAGGTTTCTCCTTGCAATCAATCGTTAGACGTTTTAGACCGAAATACAAGCAAAATGTAGATTTGGCGGAGCCGGCGTGTTGCTATAAGACTATTGTATTGTGAAAATACGTCTCTTGAGTACACCTAAAATTATGAACGGACAATGTCTTAATTAAAGACGACGTAACTCCCCAGTACTGGGGACAAATTCGTTGCGGTGTATTTTAAGGTACCTGCGCTCCATTCTCTTATTAGAGTTCAGTTGTCACAAGGCTTGGGTCTAACTTCCGGTTTACGCCAGGTTGTCACGGTGGTAGCCCATCACCATTTGATACTTTTGATTTTGTACTGACATTGTTTTTGTTTCTTAAACCACTCATATTTTACTTTATCAAAACATCTTCATAAATTTCTTGTCTGAACTTTATTATTGCATCTTAATAATTTTCCCGTAAACTGCCTCTTTATTTATACCTAGCTATTTTTAATTTAAAAATTTCAATCTCCAATATCTATTTTCTAGGCAATCTAGCCATATGTGTTTGACATGCATTCACTTGGGAACTAGAAGAAATCCCGAAATATTTCGGCCCGGACAAACCGTGTCCTAGTCCAGAATCTAGGGATCTCCCGAAAACAATCAGATGGTTGACTGCTTGAGAAAACTGTCTCGATTTCTTTCGAAGTATGTCACCACAGGAAATGCCAGTACCATATAACCAACAGTGACAGCGCCATACTTCAGTCGTTCGATGTCGGAATTATTGGCATCAGTGCGCCAAGTGTCTACAGGTGTTGTGGCCAACAGTTGCATATTGTGAGCACTGAGCGTAAATAAAGCTGATGCCGGTGGCTGAACGGTCTAAGTTGTAGGTCTGCGGCCCCTCGATTCCTGGGATCGCGGGTTTGAATCTCGCTGAGGGCATGGATGTTCGTCTCCTTTTAGTTGTGTAGGGATAGACCTTTACAACGAGCTAGTTACTCTTTCAGAGGAGTCTTACCGGGTGTTTGTGCCCAATTGTGTGTGATCTAGAAACCTTAACAATGAGGCGGCCTAGGCCTGGGTTGGACCGTTAAGCCTTAGAACAAATAGAGGGAAGTTAATTCAAATCCGTCCACTGGTTACAAAGATACAGGGTGATGGAGAGAGCGAACGACTCACGCAAGCACGCCACGGTCACAGGAAACGTGGTCATTATGATGCCCTAATTTTATATTATTTTAAGATAAAAGAATAAAAAGAAGATAAAGTGCTATAACGTAACATAGTGGCGCATTCGCGTAATGTGTGTACATTCTCTTTATACTAACAGCCTGATAACATTTCAGTCAAAGATTTCGCTTTTATGGCCATTTAATATCGCCGGCAAAATTAATATGTACTTAGATATTCATGTAAATTGCCCGATTTCAATCAACTTTGAAATTACTCTACAGATTTTCATAGAAGTTCCAATATCAAATTCCACTTTAATCGGCCCAGTGGAAGCCGCGTTGATCCCAGCGGACAGACGGACGGACGGACGGAGATGGCGAAGGTAATAGGCGATTTTCGCGACTATGGCAGAGCGCTTAAAATGGTGTTATGTTCCTCCAGAAGACAGGAGTAGAGTCATTTTAACAAAATTTGCCCTAAGTTCAATAAATTAATATATACCATTCCCAAATTAGTGGGGACCGCGATGGCACAGTGGCTAAGGTGCTGAGCTACAAATCGGAAGGTCGCTGGTTCGATTCCAGATGATGTCATTGGAATTTTTTTATTGAAATAATCCTTCCGATCGCACTATGACCCTGGGGTCGACTAAGCCTCTAACATAAATGGGTACCAGGAGCATTTCCTGGGGGTAAAGGCGGCCGGTGCGTAAGGCTGACAAGCTTACCACCATCCTGTGCCGTTGTCATGTAATCTGGGAACCTTAACTTCCTGCAACCCTCTGGGCCACTCCAAAAGGCCTGTAACGGGACTGCTTTACCCCCCAAATTAGTACTAACTTTCCGTAGGAAGATGCCAGCGAGGGAAAAAAATTATGTAGACTAAACTGTATAATTGTTCGTTCAGCATAAAAAAAGATAGTTACCAGATAGAGGCAGTCTGAGACACGTTTGTAAATATGTGCCAAAGTTTCGGATGAAAATACTGCGTCCATCCTTCACTTTAAAGGTGAAGTTTGCAGATTCCAAAAAAAGCAAGCCTCAAATATCGCACACAAAGTTTAAACCCTATACATACATACATATGATTAATAACACAGGGACATTTTATACAACTGTCGTTTGTCACCTCTCACCGCTATTCTGCCGAGCGTGTGGACGGTTGGTTGAGTGAACTACTTTAATACCACAGACAAGCCGACAGGAACTGGCAACCGAAAGTTGCCATATAAAACGGCGATTATTTACAGCTGCTGCTTTAACATTTTAAAGCCTACTGATTACCTGATGCACTAACAAGTTTAACGTACAACAATTGTACATCCTGCCTACACCGTATTTTAGTGTTTTTGTATTTATCTCAGAACAAACGGCGATTTTCACCATATCTTACATAAACTGATTCGTTTTTATAACCGAGATGAAAAGTTTTGATGTTTTCCTGATCGTGAATCTCAGTATAATCTTAGTAATTGGCCCACTTAATGCACAAATTTTTGTTTTATAATAAAATTATTATAAAACAAGAATTTGTGTATTAATTTGATCAGTTACTAAGACGAGATGAAAAAAGTTTACTGTGCGGTACGAAATTAGTCTTTGAATAAAGCAGTTTGCTCTTCGTCTTTAAAGGGTTAAAGAAATCCACACATTTCAAAGGAAGACCATGCTTTAGACAAATGGCCATTTTTGACTCATTTTTTTCCCCTCAGTAACCCACAAAAGGCCCTTACTTCAATGTCATGCACAGAGCAGTGGAAATAGTTGGAATTTCTTTTCAAGTGAAATGGTAATTAATTTTTATGAAGGTGGAATATAAAACACTTTCTGAGAGTCAGAAAATTGGACGTTATATGTCACTCACAATGCTGCAGGGATCGGCTCGTGCAGATAATCCCTTGTGGCTCTGCAAAATGTCATGGAGTGGAGACAAAGTGTGCACTAGAAATCAGAAAATGAGGAGACCTCGTTCAAATAGGACACGGTTACTTCTTTTTCCATAGGAATCTGAGCTTGCATTACTTTAAAACGTAATGGCAGCAGAAAGGGCAGTGGTAAGTATACTCACCACCTACTTCGACCTTCAGTACCTTGGCATTGCTCTCAGAGTGCAGTGTTAAGTGTGATTTTACATATCTGAGAATGTAAAGCTGTATCAAGTTAAAAATTGGATACCCCTTCTTCTAGGTGGTGAATCAACTAGCATTAATCTCGGGCCATGTCGTGTGTTTTTATAGCTAGCTGATGTTTTCGAGTAGGTTATTAAACATCGTCGTTACCGAGGACAACGTAACGTTGCATGATAGGGTGATTAATGATGCGATGAAAAATTAGTGTAAGAAAGTGTCCATGACAGAATGTACTGCAGCGACCTATGCCTGAAGGAACCGAGTGAAAGCATGAAAACCAATATTCAGCATAGCCCGTGTCTTGTGCGAGTTCCAAGCCACGAAATACCAAATTCCTGTCCTGTACCTTAACATTACGTCATCCTGTCGGCCAGCTGAAGTTAATTTTGCAAATTTAACATTCATAGGTCCGTGCATCGCTAATATATTCTCAGAGTACAACCAACAAGATGCAACGTCTCACAATATGTTTATTTCTGTAAGACGCTGTACATGTTTCAGACGGTTTTTCAGTCCATCATCAGGAGCACAAAACTGCACATACAGCATCAGGCATTTGTCAGACCGTTACTGCTACCTGCTGCTGTAACAGTAACGGCCTGACAAATGCCTGACGCTGTATGTGCAGTTTTGTGCTCCTGATGATGGACGGAAAAACCGTCTGAAACATGTAGAGCGTCTCAGAGAAATAATTAAATGCGAGAAACTTTGCATCTTGTTGGTTGCACTCTGAGAATTTATTGTTACAAGTGTTAAACCGGTACAATTTCGAGCTGTAATAGGTAATAATGAACAAAGGTGTTCCTATAATGAATTACCGTATTATAAAAGTTTATTGGGCTGGAGACCTACAGGTCAACAAATTGTTATGCTCTGCACTAGGGGGAGGCGGGTGGTCAGCCTTGTTCCTCGGCAGCCGTACATCCGGCAACAAGACATTTTTCATCCACAGAATAGGAGGATGGTTATGACCCAGAACAAGAACGTTACAGCAATGGCAGACACACCGACACAGACCACAAGATACCAAAATCTGCAGACAAATATAACATAAATATAGACTCCATCCTTGAACAGGGCAGCAGTGCGAGTGGCGCGATGCACAGACTGTGAAAAGTGACGAGATGCGGATGTCCATTTATGAAATTAACAGGACAAGATGTGTAACATAAACGTAATTTACCGTAATTATTTTAAATAGCTCAGTAGCAAGTCAGCGTTCACAGAATTTCTATTGAGGGAGAAAACCCGTTACGAAACCTGGGACAAAACAAAAGGCGTGGGAGTATCGCGGACGGAAAATAGAATCACGAACGTGCCTTGATCTCATTTCCTGCCGGAGGACAACGTTCAGCGCGAGGACGACATCCAGGGTACACCTAGATAGTTCATGGAGGGTAGAATGGGAAAGGGGTTCTGGCAGGCAGCTTAAAAGATTCAGAGTAGCGTTGATGCAGAAATTTCTCAGGGATATCCTTCCTGTTATCTTGTCACCGTCGCACATCAGGCGGAAAAAAGCTATTTTGTGTCGTGTAATGCAGTCTTATTTACTGCATGCAGAATGTACCTACATCAGCCAGTAGAGTTTCCTCACCGTAGGCACTTCGTGTTCCCATATATGGCACATAGAAAATCTGCATATTTTAGAATCCTTAAAGTTTTCCACAACCCTAAATGTATCGTCTTAAGGGAATGGTAATAATAACAACAATAGGCGTAATAATGAACTTCTTGCAACTGTATCACTGAGTAACTTTCTGGAAAGGCGCATGGTCCTAATTAAAAATAACAGTCGGTTTGTGAGTTAAACATACATGCGTAAGAAATGATAGTCTAATATTTCCTTATTTACTGCTCAACATGTTTCGGATGTAAATACATCCATCCTCAGGAGCCTGCGACTTATGTGTTGAGTTATTTCATGGGTTGTATTGCTCTGGTTCGATGTGTGTTGGTGTTACGTTGTGGTTTGGCTGGGGTGGTGTGGTATCCGGATGCAGGCTGAATCCGTATACCACACCACCCCAGCCAAACCTCAACCTAACACCAACACGCATCGTACCAGAGCAATACAACCCATGAAATAACTCAACAAATAAGTCGCAGTCTCCTGGGGATGGATGTATTAACATCCGAAACACGTTGAGCATTAAATAATGAAATAAAAAAGCAAGTGACATGAAGTTGGTCTCTCTTTATTTAACTATTTTGATGATGCACGGTCCAATAAACACAAAAAAATGAGAGTCTATTTTTATTACCAACTTTATGCACAAATTCTTTATTTTAATACATTTATTATAATCCTCTACATGTTTCGAGCACTATTACGCTCATCTTCAGGAGAACAAATTGTATTAGTACGGCATCTGGTACCGTCACTCACTTTAGGTGACCGTTCAGTACACAGGCTACGAGAGGACTGAGAGCCTGTGTACTGAACGGTCACCTAAAGACAGTGACGGTACCAGATGCCGTACTAATACAATTTGTTCTCCTGAAGATGAGCGTAATAGTGCTCGAAACATGTAGAGGAGTATAATAAATGTATTAAAATAAAGAATTTGTGCATAAAGTTGGTAATAAAAATAGACTATCATTCTATTAAGATGCACGGCCAACCAAACATAAGAAAAAATGCGTAAGAAAATTTTGTTTGAAGTAAGGGAAGTGTATCTCAAATGATACTCTTCAATAAACGTAAGGAATAAAGGAGGCGATGGCTTTTTTAGAGTGATGGGCAATGTCGCCATCAAAGCGGACTTACCGTCTCTAAAGGTAAAAATTTCACTCTTTAAACTGCCATAAAGACACGGAGGGAGAGTAGAAGCATAGCTCTAGCTTTCATTTAACCTTGGCTGTAGATGGGGGTGGGTGGTTAACATCACGCCTGGGCCACTTTATCCCCTGGAAAGAGACCCTGCGATCCACCCGGGCCGGTAGGCCCCATGCCTGGTCTGTAGGGGTGCGGGGTGCCCCGCCCTCTCGGATATTCGATCCCCGGACCGTCCAGCCCGCAGCGAGTTGCTGTACCGACTACTTTATCCCGGCCCACGGACTTACCGTGTGCGTGTGGCCTTATTCAGTATGTACAGGAAGTCTCCGTGGAACACCTGAACACTTTCAGACAACGAAATCAAAATCGTGCAGGCCAGACAATTTTGATCTTAAATTTACATTTGGAATTCAAAACAATTCTATATGAAATTCACGTCTGAGTCTACTCGTAGATTAAAGATTTGTTCACAGCTCTTTCCCTTTTACAAGATTATTGTATTGTGCTTCTCCTTTAAAAAACGTTTGAATGAACTGAGAATTTTCAAGCAATTTGGTGCAAACACCAGGCTAACAGAGATTGCCACAACGTGCTAACTCTTCATTGCCTACTCTCAATAGCACCGAGATGACCGTAATGGAACTGGAGGTACAAGTTGACGTAATTCACTGAACAGAGAAGCCTTTTATCTCGTGCCAAAGTTAAGAACGACTAGACCCACATCTTCAACCCTCTACATGCTTCCTGGCATGCACAAGGTCAATTTCACTTTTAGAGTTAGAAGGCCTCAAAATTTCGTATTGTATTAGAACTTCGACTCCTTTAGAGAAGTCCCACCGAGTGTGTGTTTGTGTGATCTAGAAACCTAAAAAATGAGGCGGTCTAGGCCGGACTGGGCTGCTGCGCTACAGAAAATAGATATTCGGAAATTACGCTGATTTGAGGGTTGTTTAACCGTGCATCTTCCTTATGAAATAATGTGAAATGCCAACTTGATGCAACAAGGTAATTTTACTGATGTATTCTTAGCTCGACATGTTTCGGGTACATACACCCTTCATCAGGAGCATCAGATGTTGAGTTGCAGCATATGGTTTTCTGCACCGAGTTTTTGGATGGGTGGTGGTCTTGAGAGCCGCTGCGTAGGTCGTGCACGGCACCATCCGCACCGTACACACGACCTACGTAGCGGCTCTCAAGACCACCACCCATCCAAAAACT
>Ga0136643_10007538_pt1 | contig 15744 bp, 10 predicted proteins | sample TergutLab28metaG_FD_96883 | JGI IMG/M metagenome (GOLD analysis project Ga0136643, IMG submission 96883) | Labiotermes labralis P1 segment gut microbial communities from Petit-Saut dam, French Guiana - Lab288 P1 (version 3) (version 3) | ecosystem: Host-associated > Arthropoda: Insects >... | reverse complement strand
TATTTGTTGTATTTTTTTTTTTGGGTGTGTGGAAAGAAGAAAGAGCGGGGGGTGAGGGGGGGTGCGGGAATGTGGTTGGGGGGGGGGGGGGGGGGGGGGGGGGGGGGGGACGGCATGCAGACGGTTGAGAAGTCGATAGGAAGATAACGATAAGATGGTTCTTTTGGTAGCAGACTGTGAGGATCGGCTGCAGATGGAACTGACTCAGGACTGGGTCCAATTACGGATGTGTGGAATTACTACGTAGGTAGCGGTGTTGAACTTCAGGGTCTGCTGGCAGCGACTTCGTTGGTAGGCTAAACTGTTTGATTTGGGTTCTGGGCATTCATATTAAGTTTAATGGTTGAAAGAAAAATCGTCTTGAAGATGTTATCATGCATGATTTATGGACACTTGTAACATTTTGTACTGGCAGGGTTAATCATACCTTCACTACATTCTGATGCGGATCAAAACGTATCTGCATGTGCACTGACAGTTGATTGAAATAGTACCTTATCTGTTTGGACTGATTAAAGTGAGACCTCTGCTCTTGTTGAATATTATTTGCATTCCATGCTCACTGATTCAAGCATATTCATATTTTTCCACAGAATATTTCTATGTTAAAATGCAGTAGTCCTAATGCCCCACCCCTAGTTCAGTGCTGAACTTACATAGTCTCAGTTGTATTGATCCATTCTTTCGTCTGACGTCAGTGTGAGGTAATTTGTGGACAGTTCAACTTTAATTTTCTGACCCCATAGTGAAACTACGGATGCCAGTGAAATGCCTTACTGCTGGGATGAACGGAATGCCGATTTAACCCTTTGATGAGCGTTGAGTTTCGACCTGGTGTTGTAGGTAACTACAGGCGAATAATGTGAGATATTTTGTCGGGCCTTCTCAGTACTCTTCTGTTGTAATGTTGCACGTTCGAAACTGGTGCTAGTTCTTAGGCCACGTAGCGGTGGCGTTTTAATTATAGGTGTATAGTGGCTAAAGGGACGTGGAGACGGGATTATTTCGCTGTAACCGGTTCACTGCCAGTCATAAGGTTTTTACAAATTTTTTTACTAATGGCATTTATATTTTATTCTCTTTCACTTTTGTTAATGTATACATAGTTAATGGAGTTGGTTGTGAGAACAATTCTGTTACTTTTCTTTGAATATGCTGTACATATTTTCTTTGAAATAAATCTCTTAAGAAAAAATACGGGAAGATAATAACCAGTGGCCAGTAGATATGGATGTCGAGTGAGGCTGTGTGGGTTTCATACGTTCCGTGTTCCGTGCACTGATCAGATATGTAACTTTTCTTTTAAAAAAGACCAACAAACGCACTTGGATGTTTGAATGCACTTCTGTTACATAGTATTCGCCGATATTATATTTGCATTCTTGTTCTCACCTCCCTGAAGATGGCCATATGAGTGGCTGAACCATGTCTGTTATGTACTCTATTCAGTGGGTAGCGTGGTGTTCTTTTCCCGGGGTTAAAACCCACTCACCTCCATGTAATGCCAAGTGAAGAATGGTTGGAGCTATACCGCCACTGTCCTTGTGTGATTGTATGCCATGGATCGGGGTGCCTTTATCTTGACCCTGTTTTGGTGCAGGCCGCGGTGTAGGTGGTCCTGGTGATTATGAAGACTATATTTTTGCCATTGCTTAGGGAGTATCATTCTGTTTTTCACCTGCTTTGTGTGTGGTTAAAAATGCAATGTGAAAGGCCGTACTTTTGAGATATATTTGTGAGGTATGATTCCTACAGCGAGTGAGTAGGGAAGTTTGATAATAAAATTCAGTGCTCGATGTATAAATTAAATTTAAGACGTTAGAACTTTTTGATCAAGTTTTTCTGTATGTACTTTAGACATATTTTACCTTCACTGATAGGTCTTCGAGGTTGCAACTTAATTTACAGAAAATATCGCAAGTTTTCCTTCACTTTCCTTCGTGGTTTCTGGTTGCATTTATTTCACGCGATAAAAAGATTCCGTTCTTGGAGTTTCAGCAGGCGGCCCCTGGGAGAGAAATGGGGTGGGAGAATGAATGGTGACTGGGGAAATGTTGAGTTCGTACCTAGCGTCGGTATCTGAGGCGACTGTTATCAGTGACGCGGGGAATTAAGCTACGTTATTAATGACCTCTCCCCTGCACCACGGCGTGGTTTTAAAGTTCCGCATACTGGAGTGGAAGTTGCTGCAGTTTCCGCATATGGATACTCTCCTGCCAGCGTGTTAAACGCAATACATATGAATGTTTGTATGATCATGTAAGTGTTGCATCAGTTTAGTCTTTAGACAGTTCAGTTGATTAATCGAGAAACGTAAACAGTTGGTTTTAGTTTAATCTACAGTTGCCAGGCGGGGCCAACTGCCGGCTCAAGGGCACCATTTCCTACAGCTTACACTTTTTAGGCACAACATTAGAATTTTATGTTTTGTTGACCGTTCAACCGATAATTTATTTCGTTAGTCAACCTCTACATGTTTCGGGCATATTTGTAGCCCATCTTCAGCAGGTATACTGTATATATACGACAATTGGTATGTGTTGTACTTTTCAGTTGACTGTCTGTTGGCCGGGCCGGCTATCAGACAGTCAACTAAAAAGCACAACACGTACCAATTGTTGTATATATACAGTATACCTCCTGATGATGGGCTGCAAATATGCCCGAAGCATAGAAGCATAAAAATTTGCCTTGTGTCGGAAATACCGCCTTACGTTACGTTATTTTCTTGAGTGTTCGGAAGAGTGAAATGCTCATGCTGTTGTAAAAAAAAGCCACAGCTAACTTTTTGGGGAAAGAAATGCTTACGTACCGAAAAAGAAATGGAAAAATAGGAAGCGGTGTTAAGAATGATGACAATGAACGGTAAGTAGTTAAATATGTTTTTTTGACGTTTTCTTGACCGTGCATCACAGTATATGTATCTCAGTAATTAACCAACTTGTTGCACAAAATTTTTGTTTTACAATAAGTTTATTTCATGCCTCTACATGTTTCGGGCACATGTGCTCTAAACATGTAGAGGCATGAAATAAACTTATTGTAAAACAAAAATTTTGTGCATCAAGTTGGTTAATTACTGAGATAAGTAGTTAAATATGGTTCTCAGAATTTGAAAATCAACTAAACGACCAAGAGTACACAGACATCAGTGTAGGTTATATTATCTCCTGTTTTCATTCAAATGTTGATTTGTGTTTTTCACATACGAATAGTCGAGTAGCTACTCTAGTGTTACGTGTTTCGTATGTTTTTTTTATTACCGCACGAGTTATAGACTTCAGTGCGAGGTGTAACTTTATTGAAGCGGAATCATTTTGTTTATTCCTTATAATATTTAGCGTCGTAGTAAATCATAACGCTTTCTTGAATTTGTGTCTCTTTTTAATTCATAAGGTAGCCACAGTTCATGCGATATTATATTGGAAGCTCCCACTAACCTGGCATCTCTCACTCTCTCTTATACAGCGAACACCGTTTCTTTTTTATCTTAGCAATTATTTGAATTAACTCCGAAGTCATTATCTCACACAGAACTTTAGCAACCACCACCGTACAGCCCAGCCTACTTCAGGAACCACAGATGGTGTTTGGTAAGAACCACGAGAACTGGGACCATGTACGTCCGTCTTCAGTTCCATTGTAATATTATCCTGTCATCTGCTCTTATGCTTCCCATGTCGCCTCTTTTCATACGGTTTCTGACCAAGTTATTGTGTGTACTTGTCTCTGGTATGCGTGTTACGTTCCGTAATATCCATTTATTTAGTAGCCATAATAAAATATTAGTCGAATAACACAAACTGTAGACAGTGTTGAAATAATGAAACAGTTACGGCGGTGTACTACTGTAGTACCACTCCGTTGTATATGTCGAGGTTAGCGCGGTGGGCAACGACAGATCAATTTTGACGTGTTAAACTCTGCAACGTATCAAATACACCAATCTGCACAACAAAACCACGTGGGCAATTCCAAAATCAACCTCCGATTGGTTGGTAAAAAGAAACGCGTTGTCATAGCGCCAAAGCGCACGCTCAGTAGTAACAAGTAATGTTTGTTATCGCTGAACGCCTACCCCCACATACATTTTCGCTGCGTAGTGTAGGAGTAATTACTGATGAAACATGGACACTATAATCGCCGCTCCCGCCAGCTGTGACGTACGTATTCTGGGACCGTAAGGGAATTTTGTTGACAATTCATGGCACCAGGGACCACAATAACGGCAGAGGTTTATTGTGAAACGCTGAATAAGCTTCGGAGGTTGATCCAAAAAAACGGCGCGGAATGCTCACGAAAGGCTTCGTTGTCCTGCACAACGCGCGACCCCACACCGCGGCTCGCTCAAATGCTTAATCAAGCTCTTCAACTGGGAGATTTTCGACCACCCTCCTTACAGTCCGGATCTGGCACCAAGCGATTACCATCTCTTCACCAAGATGAAGGTCTGGTTGGCTACCCAGCGCTTCCACACAAACGAAGAGCTCATGGATGGAGTCAACAAATGGCTGCATAACTTGGCGGCACCATTCTCTGACGAGTAACTACAAAAACTTGTGTCACGGTATAACAATTACCTAAATATGATGGCAGCTATGTGGAGAAGTAATGCAGTTATGTATGTAAATGTTCCATATAATAAAATTTTGTTCTCTAATTTGTATTTTATTTAACCAGCCAATCGGAGGTTGATTTTGGAATTGCCCTCGTATGATCCCACTGTCTTTACGCTACTCCGTAAGCCAGGAATGAACAAATTTTCAAAAAAAAAGCCATCACAAAATTTTAGGCACCATGAGGGCGACATAAAAGAAGCTCCGTATCGAGGACCCAAACATATGAGGTGCCACCGTACTGTATTTAGTTGCCACGGCGAATTGGTGTCCTAGATTTGTGCACCCCGCTGTAAGCAGTTTTGTTCTGCAGAAAACTGCATTAGCACAATGTGGGCTATTCCTTTTAAGTCATTTTTTCATGCCCAGGTTTTGTTAGGATTTGTACTTGAAGTGTTTGGGCTCTATATTATACTGAGAGTATCGCGTTTGCGTGTATTTGTATACCATAATGTGTATTAGATCTATTTAAAATATCATACACCTTTTCCCCATGGCGGAACGACCCCTAGTAGGCCAGGGCCCCCTCTTATCAAGGCTACACGCTCAAACTCAGACACACCACACTCATTTGGACTCCTCTGGACGAGTGACCAGCTCGACGCAGAGACCTTTACTGGACAAACACAACACTCACAAGAGGGACACCCATGCCTGCGGCGGGATTCGAACCCACAATCCCACCAAGCGCGCGGTCGCAGATCCAAGGCTTAGACCGCGCGGCCACTGGGATCGGCAAAATATTATCCATACCGGGAGGAAATGCGACAAAGAAATGCCTCTAATGCATTTCTTCAGCACTAGTGTGTCGTTCTAAATGTAATGCAGGAAATTATTCATGTATTTCTCCTGCCTGATGCAAGCATGTTCAGTCGGGATATTTGGCCACAGGGATCTGCCCAGGCTTCCAGAATAACGAATCAGGCAACAAGAACGGAGGACAAGCGTCTCGTTGAAACTGAAAGTGAGAGACGTGAAGGTGACGTTGGTGACAGATTTCCGATATCGGCGTGGAGATATTAATCTAGATATTTCCAGCCGTCGACAAGAAAATGGATGTTCACTTTTTTTGTACATCGTTCAGCTTAAAAACGCAAAGGATATTCTAGTTACAGTGAAACAACTGAACGCTTTGGAGCATAATTTCTGGCGTGTGGTGTTGACATTTTCACGCGACCAGGTGCTCCCTGTAGAATAGTCAGATTGTGGCTTGTGGTGGCAGGCATCCTTGCTTTCCATCCCTAATGGAAGGCCTGTAATTTATTTTATGTTTCGTAGAGGATGAGATTCGTGATTCAGAAATGTATCATTTGTATTATGTGATTACATTTTTATATTGTTTGTTCCGTGCATTATGATATATTGAAACCAACAAATTCACAATTCCACAATCTATGTATTATTTTTGCTACGTAGCTCCTACATGTTTCGGCATGTAGGATGGCGAAAATGCCGAAACATGTTGGAGATATGTAATAGAAAGATTATATAGACTGTAGAGTTGTCCGTTGTTTGGTGTTAGCAAAGTTTTAATATGTGATTACATGTTTAGGAGACCTGGTCCTTCACCCTAAGGGAAAAACGTAAAATGAGGGTGTTTGAGAATAGATTCCTGGGGAGATTATTTGGACTTAAGAAAGTGGAAGTAACATGTTTAATAGTCAAAACGTATAATTAGAAGTGTTAAAGTATTTTGTACTCTTCAGCAAATGTTATTTGGATAATCAAATCGAAGTGCGTTGGATGAGCGGAACATGTACCAATGTTTGAGAGAGTAGCTTATGTGCTACGATGAATGAACCTGTGTGGAGCGTTGGTGGAATGATAACTGACGGGATAACTAGAGGACCCGGAGAAACCCCTATCCCAGTGCCACTTTCTCCACTACAGGTTCCAGGTAGACTACTGTTCCATCAGATTCGGTTCTGCTTTGTGAGAGGCCGGCGTCTAGCCGTTTTATCCATCGCATGGCCTTAGGCTTTTTAGGCTGTTCTCTGCTAGGTACGCAGTAAGACCTAAGAAAGAGTCGACAATCGAAACATAACAATGGCCGTTTCCAAGATATCGGTTCTACTCTACAGTGAACCTGTTGCTAAGATGCGGAAGAAACTTATAATGTGTGTTGCGTAAAACGTGGAAAGGCACATTTTAGGTAGATACTGTCATTGTTAATGATTTTCTTGGCAGTAGTTAGAAATTTAAAATCTAGAGACAATAACAGCGAATTCGCCAGAATTCTCGCGATCTTCGGACATTTTGTAACTAGCTGCAGTACGTAAAACATGAATGTACGTCCGCATGCAGAGGATTACAACAGTAATACTGGTAAGTGTAAAGCAATCCGGTTAACCGGCTCGGTGGGGTGTGGGGCCCCCAAGTTTCTGAAACGGCCGGCAAAATCGGTGTTGTTTTTTTAATGAGACGGCGCCCGCCCAGATCTAAACCCCCCCCCCCCCAGAAATATTCCTTGTACTCTTGTTTGAGGTTGAGTCGACCACAAGGCCATAGTGATGCCGGAAGGATTATGTCAATGAAAAATTCCAATGACACCATCGGGAATCGAACCCGCGCATTACCTCAACCAACTGCGCCACCGCGTGGTGGTGCAATAATCATATTCGCAAGAAGTGGTGTAGCATCTCCGGACGTTTTGTCGTTTAACCCTGCTCCTTCCAGAGAATCGAGGACCAGGAGATTTATCTACTCCGTAAAAGCCAACTCCGCCTCCTATTTAGTTGGTATCTGGAGCGCTTCTCCTGGCCATGGCGTGAAGCCGACCGCTCACCTCCATCGAATGCTGAGGTGAAGAATGTGCTCAGCTGTATCTCCACTCTTCTTTATGCCGTCATGGTGCTCAGAGGAACTTTACGTCTACCTTCACCTCCTTTACGCTTTAAAGTTTAAGTGAAGATAAACCTATTGCAGCTGCTTAGCCAAAGTAATGTACACCTCGACTTACCTGAAATTAATGGTCAGCTTCATGCTTTGCCCTGTCATATCTAGCACCAGCTGGAAACGCATTGGCATGGGGCCTAGAGCCGTTCTGGAAGTTAATGATAGCGAATTAGAACGACTTCATTAATGGATCTCACGCACAGTTACTTTAAGGACGTTATGAAACTGTAGGCCTATGCTGCTTGTCCTTTACTTTTAGGCTCCTTCATAAAATTGCGAAAAGCGACTGCCAGCATCGACATGTGTGTCTGTCCGTCCACATGGAACAACTCCGCTTCCACTGGATGGATTTTCATGAAATTTATTTGAACATTTTCGAAAAATTTTCAAGAAAATGCAAGTTTCATTAAAGTCTGACAAGTGTAACGGGTACTTTACATGAAGACCAATGTACATTTTTTATATCTCTCTGTCTTTTAAGAATGATATGTGTTTCAGTCAAAAGTTGTAGAGAAAATCAAAACACATATTTTATGTTCAATAATTTTTTTTTTTCGAAAATCGTTCCGTTTATGAGATGTGACAAAAATATTGTACAATATAATACTGCACATGCGCATTACATGGTGGATACCTAAGGCTACATACACCCACTCAGAATATGTAGTATTTATTGCTTTCCCATCGTAACAATGGTTGCACCAGCGCCCCTGAGTGTTACTTATGCGTAATTGCCTGTCTTGTTACGTAACAGTTTGTACCGAATGTTTAGGTTTTTAAATGCCTTGTTGTTTTGTGACTGTGTGTCATTATTGAGTAAATGCCTTTTATTGGACTGCAGTAAAGTTGCCGCAGTTTTCATGCAGTTGGAACAGTGCAGCCCGACGTGAAAACACCAATCGATTGGTTTTTATCATCGCGTGCTGAAATTTGTGTCACGCCAGTCAGTCATGCTGACAAGCTGCCGTTTTCCATTTCCCACGGGAAAGCATTAGGCGCGCGTGTGTGTAGGTGAGCATGCTCGTGTGTGTATGTTGTGTGTGTGTGTGTGTGTTTCCAAATGGTGTTAACTCGATCTGGATTCGCTGTTTTCGTGGCATCGTTTAAGGGTGCCCATGGGGTCTAGCCGAAGGATGTCACGGGATTTTTCTTCATAAGGAAGAGAAGTGTTTTGTAGTGAAGCCTACACTTATAATTAAAATTCATAAACCTATATAGGACATCGGATATGTCATGATGTAGTTAATGTGTAGAGAATATTTGATACATGTAGGTAATTCATTAATGGCCACATTTACTTGTGTCCTTGAATATTACGCGCGTTGTCACAAAGTAAAATGGACAGAGAAGGGACACTGGTTGTGGCGGAGAATTTGTTATTCCAGAGTGGAGGCGTGCAATAATTCACTGCACTCCTAAATGTACGTACGGTTGCTGTAATTAAAATGTATAAATGTAGTGAAATAAGTAGGCTAGTTTAGCCGAAAAGTGGTAAATTTATTGTGGAATTAGTTTCCTATCAATATCCAGAAAATGAAATGGTCGTTAATTTTTTAATGGCAAAATATGCTTAGCTAAAGGGCCCAAGAAAGTGGATCAATGCGATATGTAACCGAATTCGGATAAGCAAAATGCATCCCGCGGGCCATATTCGGCCCTTCTACCGTTACCGCTCAGCCCGCGATCTAATTTCAGAAGGACGAAACAAAAAGGTGTGAAATTTACAAAAAAAAGTGCGAATTTCGACGATTAATGATATTATCCACATTCATACAAAAGTATTCAGTTATACTTTGTATTATTGACAGTAGAACATATTTTTCATGCCAGAATACAAATAGAAGTTCTCACGTAAAATTAAGTGTAGTGCTACTTGCTTTCGTTGTACACGTGTTTAGTAATCGTAAGATAAGATGGTGGCTGAATGTATCGGGTTGCTGATAAGTCCTTAGCCCGACCAGGAAGGGAAACAACCTCGGAAGCATGTCAGAGACGCGCGCGATTTCAACAATATCGAGACGCGAGCTGTCAAGTTTTTTTTTTCCTGCAAGGCAAGGTGCCGATGGAAATTCACGCCATTCTGACAGAAACATTAACTTGTTTCCTTCCTGATCGTGCTAAGGACTTATCAGCACCCCTGTAAGCACTAACAACACAGCATGTGTCTGGAAGTACGTCTGTCTTGGAGGTCTCTGCCTCTTTCTTTCCAACTTTGTCCACGGTCTACGACTTTGAAATTTTGCACGATTAATTCAGATTTTCAATTTTTTTTTAATACTATCGCTCAATATTGGCACTTCTGACGACAAGGTATTGTTTGTAATTATATGTAAGTAAACAAGTATAAGGTTTGTGTATTACGTGGCCCCTGAAACATTTTCCCCTCGATTTAGCTCTTGTGTCCAAGAGGTTGTTCACGACTGAATTCAATGGAGTAGGAAAATTATTTTTGAAAACTTCAGTTTATGTCCCCTCATAAATCTGGGGTCCACCAGTTAAAGTTTTATACAGATTCGGTATTTGGATCGATTTACCAGATACCGAACTCTGATCGTTGGAATCCGAGAACGCATGTTATTGTCACAATGTTGAGTGTACTGATGAGTCCTTCCAGAAGGTACAGGGTTACCACTCGACGCTCTGAACTGTACCATTTCGTTATTTGGTAATTCCCTTTTGGAAATATTGCGCATTACTAAACTAATGGTTGGTGTTGCGATTTTATTGTTATTAAATGTCAGATATTTATAGCGCCTACTGTAATCTTATCCACCCTCCTTTTATATGTTCCTGGTATTTTCATACGAGATCTAATGCATTTATATGATAAACTTGTATGCGATATCACGATTCCGTCGTCTACATCAGTATCATGTCCACACGCTACGTTGGCCGTGCACGAAACCACAGACGTGGGTGTTCTTAGCTTGGAAGGGCATGTAACTGTTAACATCAAAGTTCTTTTATGCTTTATGGAGCTAACTGAACTAAAAGTGCTTTAATTTACATGAGGCCTGCTTCTCCGTATAAGATGTTCCTTTTATGTTTACTACACTCATTTTATGTTGAAGTAGGATACGAAACAAACAAAATAACGATCGTGGAAAAAAGAAAGCTATGGTTTTTTTTACTACCAGAGCAAACTTTAAGCTCGTACTTAGTGCTAAAACCGTAGTCCAAGTCTCGTCTGGATCGGATTCGAAACCCGATAAGTATATGAAGGAAATGTTGAAAAAGGACTTTCGGCGTTCTGTCGGTTCTTCTACTTCACCTCTTGCCCATTACCATTAATACGTGTAAGGTCAAGAGCATCTGTCTATAAAATGAGCACTGTTGAACGAGCTGATTCTGTTAACCTTTGGCCAATGAATTTGGACAACACACGCCGTTGCTTTGGCGTCCACTTGGTTAAACGGAAAGTTGTTGTTGTTGTTGTTGTTGATGTTTACTGCAATTGAGTTTTCGCTCGGTGGCAGTAGTCCTTACACTAGTACCAAATAAGGATAAATATACATAAACGAAACAATGCAAAAACACAGTACAAACAATACAAAACACAGTAAATACAAGTACACACATTACCAAAACACCCACACAATTGTCAGAACACCCACACATACCCACACCCACATGTTACAAAACAAGTTAAAACAACCACAGTACAAAGATACACACCAAATAATATAGTCACAATACAATCAAGTATCAGTAAGTCACCCTAATGTACATGGTACTTTTGTCCCAAAGAACTTCAACGTAACTCACTTCACTTAACTTCAAAACAAAATCACTTCACATAAATCACGCCATTTCACTCCACATCACTGCACTTCACATCACGTCACTTATTTACACTCAGTCCCCTCTTGAATTCCCTTGCTTGTAACTACATTCTTAACCCTCTTTCTAAACGTGTTTAGTTTGCAGGGGAAAGACGCTAGTACGCCTGCAGGTAATTGGTTCCAACTTATAATCGTCCTATTTGCGAAGGAATATTTACCAACATCTGTTCTTTGTTTCCTAGTCTAAATTTTCCGATTATGATCGTCTCTACTCAGGTAACATGGTTTTAGAAGTCTATCCCCTATCGCTTTCCAAGCCCGTCCTCCGGTGTATGCCTTGAAGAGGGCGCAATATTCGGGCTATCAATCTACGCTGTGCCAAAGTTTCCCACCCCGACTCATTTATAGTATTTGCAAATTTAGCCGCTCTCTTTTGCACCCGATTTAAAGCGCTTACCTGACCTTCTCTGTATGCGTCCCAACACACCGCTCCATACTCAAGTTTCGGTCTGGCTAGTGCCGTATAAGCTAAACGTTTCGTATTATTATTTCCCTTTTTTGCGTATACGCATTATGAAATGAAGTGCTTTCCGTGCTTTTCGTAATGTGCAATTGACGTTATCTGCCCAGCTTAGATCGCTGCATACAACTATTAAATATTTAAAGCTACTTGCCTCCGGGATTAATTGATCCCCAGAATAATACGTTATTTGTTCCTTCACCTTAGCTTTTGTAAAGCTTTCTGCTTTACTTTTGCCCGGATTTATCTTCATTTCATTTTCTACCGCCCTTACTGGACCGTAGTATATATGTATGTAATTGAAACAGCACTGTTAAGAAACAGAGGAGTGAAATATTCGAGAACTCAATTGCTGTGTGGATTAAACAGATTAGACGGTTTTAAGCATGATGCATGCAGTTCGGTGTTTATTAAATATGTTCTGGGTGCATATGTGAGTCGACTCTCACCGACTGAACATTTGCCTAACACAGCTGCAGTCAGACAAAACATGACTGATACTGTCCCAAGTTTCCTCGTTTTATGTGGTTTGCTTCAGACAGTCTAACAATTCGGCGTTGTGAGGTCGGTGAAGAGTTAAATACCAGCGGAAAGCAATGCCGAGGAACTTGTTTTCGCCATCTCATTCCAGTGGTGTGCAATATGCTCTTTTAGGACTGCTACCTTTCCCCAAGGGGACTGTATTTTTTCATATGTTATTGGAATGAGTTTTTTACAGGTTGGAACATTTTTATTCTCAACGTAGAAATCCGTACTATTCTGCTGACCACACACAAATACAAATCGTCAGTGGTAATATTTCGTTCGGGTTTTCAAGTCCTTTTCTGCACTGGGGTGTGCAGGGGCCTTCCTTCTTGTCTCTCTTACTCTCCGTTCTCTGATGTATTTTTTTTCCTACTGTTACTGATACACAACAGTATTTTGCTTTTTTTTCACAGCAGATGAGTAAAATTACAATTTTCTGCATTGCATCTTGTTCACACACGCGATTAACATAGTTTACTGGTTCCTTGGCTCTACTGCGAATGGTTTTATCCGTCTTTCATTTGTAAGGTGTTCAGTATAAAACAAATACAAAGTTAAATTGATGCACGACTGTAACCCAATGAAGTACAACAGAATATAATATTACGTTGCACGCACAAGACATAAACTGCACTGCTTTTCATCTTTTACTGAATAATAACTGTTACTAGGCATGAGTATCTAACGGTCTATGGCCAGCGAAAACCTCACTCAAGGTCAAAGTCGTTCTTATGAATTTGATGCTTGTGTGACCGTGCAACATTGATACAATAATATGAACAGCCAACTAGATGCAACAATAATAATTTTATTAATAAATTCAATCAATTCAACATGTTTCGGCCGGTAGTTTCACCCATCCTCAGGAGCACCAGATTGTGTTTACTGCTTGTAGTATAAAGCACCGACGATGCTGCCTGCTGGTGACCAGGATGAGGTGGTTAACCATTTCCACCTCATCCTGGTCACCAGCAGACAGCATCGTCGGTGTTTTATACCACAAGCAGCAAACACATTCTGGTGCTCCTGAGGATGGGCGAATTTATCGCCCGAAACATGTTGAGCTGATGGAATTTATTAATAAAATTATTATTATTATTATTATTATTATTGTTGCATCTGGTTGGCTTTTTATATTGTCGTTCTTACAAGTCCACCATAGTAGTAGGTAAATCTCCTACTGCCTCTCTATTAAACGTATTTATTTGCATTTTTAGCTCTGTATGTATCGGCGTTTCATATGCCAATATAAGGGGTGCTGCTTTTGTGTTTGTTAAAGGCAACACAATTTTTTTACGTTAATTTTTTTAAACTTTACGAGTCAAATGCGGTTGGCATAGATCAACATTTTATAATATGTTTACATTTCTTAGCAACTGGAGTCATACTTTTAGTATTCGTAACCTGTTTGTTGTTTAATACTTGTATAATGTATATGCCCCTTTTGATCATTTTCATAGCAAAAAGTCTCGGAAAATTCATTCTTTTGTGTGGGGTGAGTCTTTATTGTGAGGGGTGGTGTAATTCTTGTAAATATGGAATAATGGAATATAGATAATTTCTTCGTATGAACTTTCTTTGTTATTTGATTGTTGCTAATACTGTAATGTAACAATATGCAAGGCTTTACTGTTCAGGCGCTTTTGCATTGTCGCGAAAAGCGCCTGTTACGTTTGTCATGTCCGTCCGCAAGTATCTGTGCTGGACTTGATATTGGATACGTTTATAAAAATGTGCCGACTAACGTCAAGTTTGGTTAAAATCGGACAAAAGTCGGGGACTTTACTTGAAGACTTAAGTACGTTTTATTGTTGTCGGCGACATAGATTCGCCAATTAAAAAAAACATTTTTGTGTAGCACTTAACATTCTTGTATTGATGACGGTGACAAGTAGCTCAACGACGCACAGAACGTATTGGTGAGTTTCCGCTGCAACAGTGGTTACGCGAACGCGCCACAATCTTGTGTTATACGTGCATTGGCTATCTTGTTTGTCTTATAGTGAAATGTAACCTAGAAGTTACATACTGTCATTCGTCACCCCGCCGACAAGCATCGAGCGTAGACACGTGGTATGCACACGTGACACGGGTTATTAACCGTTTAAAGACGAAGCACAGACTGCTTTATTTAAAGACGCAGTTCGTACCGCGCAGTAAACACATTTCATCTCGGTTATAAAAACCAATCAGTTATGTTGTATGGGGCCGAAGTCGCTGTTTGTTCTGAGATAAATACAAAACACATATAGTGTGAACAATATATCTGTTCTTGAATGTTAAACGTATAGGTGCATCGCATAACCAGTAGACTTTAAAAGGTTAACATCGAATAAATTATGCTTCATGTTGAGAACTTATGTAAGGAAAGGACTGGCCGAGTTAATTTTTCATCGGGTTCTGAAGCAGAAATGTTGAGGGGTGGAGGAAATTACGTAGTTCAGCGCTGTAAGCATGCGCTTCCGACATTCACTTCGTCTAGTGGAGGAATACTTCAAGCCTTAGATCAACCCGAGAATCCATCCCAGTGTCCGCCAGATGCGTATCACTCACAAGTTTTACCTTCATGTAAACCCACCCGTCGGATTGTCAGGAACTGATGCTTCGTTTGTTTAGCCAAACAGTCGGCTTTTCATTACTTGGTTGGCACGTCACAACGGTGAATCTACAACATAGCCACATGGTTGAAACGCATGTCTGTCATTGCATATCTGGGTATTGATCTGTGGCCTCTGCAGTAAATCACACAGTCCTGTTGGTCGGATGTCATGAAAGGTGTCTGTTTTCAGGTCACACAGAGAAAACATCGTAGCTGTATCTTTCCTTCGAAGTCACTAACAGTGATTCATTGTGGTATTTGTATCGATTCAGATATCTGTGTTTGTTCGCCTCTGGAGGTTTAACCTTGCTATTTGCCTTTCTGCCTGCTGGTGTTAGCGAGATAAATGCTGACCCTTGGCTATAGGAGGACCCTATTTATTTATCCATCCCCTCGGTGTACAGTGCTTCTGTTAGTCGGGGGGGTTTGAACCGTCATCGCCGCAATGTTGCCTGCTGTGAATTGCCTTCAGCCATCTTTTCCTCCATTTTTGCACGTCGAAACCCCGTCCTGTAAGTTCTTTTTTGTCTTCTATTTTTCTCTGTTCCTTACGACCGCAACGCGCCCAGAGTTATAAACTACCGTAGTGAACCTTTTATATTGTGTTGTACATTAAAACATAATGTTGATATGTGCCTTTAATCTTTGTTCACGTTCCTACTTTATTATTTATTTATTTATTTATTGCTACACAGTAAGACGTAATATACGACGATGAAGATGTTTAACACAAGCAACACTTGTCATGTTTTTTTTTTTTTTATTTTTTGGAGCCCTCATAAATACCTACATTTTCGTACATTTTTT
>Ga0136643_10007537_pt1 | contig 15744 bp, 13 predicted proteins | sample TergutLab28metaG_FD_96883 | JGI IMG/M metagenome (GOLD analysis project Ga0136643, IMG submission 96883) | Labiotermes labralis P1 segment gut microbial communities from Petit-Saut dam, French Guiana - Lab288 P1 (version 3) (version 3) | ecosystem: Host-associated > Arthropoda: Insects >... | reverse complement strand
CTTACTTACTTACTTACTTACGTACTCCATGGTGCAGAGTCCTTTTTGAGAAGCTAACTGGTTTGCAGCTAGTCAAGAAATTCCCCCCATTTCACAGAACCCGAAGGTTCATTACCGCACTCACAAACGTCCGCCACCTGTCTCTATCCTGGGCCAGCCCAATTCAGTCCATATACCCACATCCCACCTCCTGGAGATCCAGCCCAATATTATCCACCCATCTACGCCTAGGTCTCCCCAGTGGTCTCCTTCCCTCCGGTTTACCCACCAAGACCCTACACCCCCCCCCCTATTCTCACCCATACGCGCCACATACACATATTTAGAAATAAGAAACACATCTCATGTGTATGACACATTAACCTCTTAACTAACACGCGGTTCCATAATAAAATTCTAATTTTCGAAATATGGTTATTGTATTTATCCAATTATTGCAGCATTGTAAGACATAAATAGAAATGATTTTAAGCGAATTTCACAGTAACAATATTTCAATTATTATTTATAGATTAAAAAAAAGTCTTGCAAAACCCTAACTTCACTTGGTGCAACCCGTCATTTCCATAGAATACCACCCGATAAACACTGGTCTCAGTCGTATTTGATGCAACCAACGTCTCGGGAGTCGATTCCACTCCAGTATTCAAGATCTGCAGCGACGTTTCCCGTCGCCACTATTCTTAAAATAAGGAATAACAGAATATCTACCAACACAACGGTAATAAATTACGTAACACGTGGGTAGGCCGAAGTTCCAAACGTCGTGTCCATCATATCTGTCGCATGTAATGGATACAAAGACGACATGCGAGTAAGTTGTGAGCACATGTCAATTCCTACCTCGCAATTTAAGGTGGACGTCACGTGTCCTTGAACAATTTGGATGAAAACTGCCACACACGTCCTGCTGCAAATTTGTCCGTCCGGATTCAACTCAATTTCTGAGCTCTTCTTTATCCGGAAGACAGAAGAAGAAGAATTACGAATCACAAAGTAAAACACTGTAACGCACGAGACTTAGAACAAAGCAGGTGACAAAAGGCATACACGCTCTCTTACAGCTTCAGCAACTCCCGACAACGAAGGAAAATCGCTGAGTCTGCGCCTGGCGCTATTACATTAAATTCTACGCCCCCACCCCCACACCCCACCCCCCAACCCCCATGATTCCTAGTCACTTACACCTTCCAACTACAACGCCCTTTTACAAATGGCACTGTAAGTTTCAATCCCCAAGCTACATAACTTCCATTACACTAATGAAATTACCACGGTACAGTCACGTTATAAAGTATGACATGTCTGCATCGGTTTTTGTTTGCATTCTCCAGGATCTGAATGGGATCTTATTACTGGAGAGGGGGAGATTCTCTGAGGGGAAGACAGGCGGTGTGAGACGGTACAGTGTAATTTAAATTTTTGCTGACACCTCCGATATCACGAGGACCACACCCAAACATGCTGAGGGCAAAAACAGCCCAAATTACAACGCGAACTCTTTAAAGCTCTTGACCGCCTGAGTTGATATTAAAAACTGTGCATCCCGCCAGCACTGTGCAGTGCGTGTAACTGCCTGTGACGGAAAGGGGCCAATTATTCCCACAGCACTGACCGACCTGATGTTTATGTATAATGTTAGGTATGAACTGAAGTTTTAAACATCTATTACAGGGGGGTCGGGCTTCAAAGACTTCAACATTAAAATAAGAATACTTACGAATAGCACAATACGACAGCTTGCTCTCAGGGATCGAAGTCACCGAGCAAACGTAAGGCGCCATGACTTTCAAAATGCAAGAACAAGCCGGTGGAAAAGTCAGTGTGCATAAATATGGTGGTGCAGAAGTCAAAGTGGCACAACAGAATTAAAGGTAAAGTTGTCCCTGTGTACAGCATAAACATGGGGGAGCGGAGGTATAGCTCCACCGATTCTTGAACTCGGCACTAGGTTGAGGTGGTCAAATTCACGCTGCGACCGCTTTACCCTCCAGGGAGAGAGCTGCGAGGGCCGACAGAAGGTCTTTATATTTCTGGGAAGATAAACCAGACAGGTAATGTACGTATGACCTAACATTGAGACGCGTTCGTGCAACCACTGTCGCAGTGGGAAAGCAATGAATATTACATATTCTGAGTGTGTGTTTGTAGACTTGGGTATCCAGCATGCGCCATATTGTCATCTGTGGACTGTCCCGCTCCAAATATTTTTCCGAATTATCTCATAAACGACAAAATTTTCGAAAAAACGTTATCAAACATAAAATTGTGTTCTGATTTTCACTACAACTTCTGAAATATTTCTCATTCAAAGAAGAACTGAGCGACATGTGATAAAAAATATACACTTATTGGTCTTTATGTAAAGTGCCCGTTATTATCAGATTTGAATGACACTTGAATTTTTGTCGACACATTTTCGGAAAATAATCAAATACCAAATTTCATGAAAAACCGTACAGTGGGAACTGAGTTGTTCCATGCTGACAGGCGGAAGGACAGACACGACGAAGAAAATATCCGCTTTTCGCAATTTTGCGAACATGCCTAATAATAAAAAGAACATAACCCACCTTACATTATTTTATTGTGTATTTTAGAAACACAGCGGTGATGCCACACCTTAAAAATGGCACTTAAATACAAGCCATTGTGTTCCTGTCAGATCTACAAAACAGCTGTAATGTGAATCTGGAACCGTGTCAAATAAGAGGAATTTAACAAAATAAGTTGTTTAATAAGCCATTTTCCTCAGTCTCATTATATATTTCTGTCTGTAAAATATTCTGTACTACCTTTCTTTGCTCCACGTTTCGGACTTGATTTATCCACCTGTTTGGCCGATACCTTCGAATTCGTTCTTATGTCTTCTTTAATATCTGCACCTATCGCTCTGAATCGACTGTGGCACCACCGTTCAAGAACTCCACTAACATGATTCCCCCACTGCCCCAGAAGACGCTAGTCATGACTTTACCTCCATAAATCTGCACCTTGAATTTGCCCTCCCTCATTCTTCCTACAGTCTCGATTTTGCACCCTCCGACTTCCATCTTCTTTGGCCACCCTGAAGGATGCACTCCGAGGACGCCGCTTTGCTGACGACGACGAGCTGAAACACAGCGTGTGTGAAGAGCTCCGACGCTTCAGCAAAGAGTTTCACGCTGCCGGCATTCAGTATGGAAAAGCGTGTTTATAATGAAGACTTTGTGGAAAAATAACATCAACTTTGTAAATGACGTATCCATGAAACATGTAAATTTCATTATAAATTATATTTTATGACAAAAATAGGAAGCATTAGTCGTTCCGCCCCTCTTATATAAAATTATATCACTTTAAAACAGCAACAATACGGCAGTTCAAGTGATATAAGCAGTAAAGGTAAAGGCAAAGTGATCCCGTTACAGGCCCGGTGTGACCCAGAGGGTGGGTAGAGGTATAGCTCTGCTCTTCCTTGACCGCGGAACTAGAAGGGGGTGAGTGGTCAGCAGCACGCCCCGGCCGCACTTTACCCCCGGGAAAGACCCGGTACCCATTGCAGAGGAAGCTGGGTGGGCCCCGGGGCCGGTCTGGAAGGGCGGAAAATTTCCTCCCCACCGGGATTCGATCGACCGTCCAGCCCGTAGCTCAGTCGCTATACCGACTGAACTACCAGGCTCACGATATAAGCAGTAATCACATTAAAACCAGAGGTGGAATAATCTGATAGGGTCAATTGACCGAAGCGGGCGGGTCAAATGAACAGGTTTATAACTCTACCCGTAATGAGTGCAACGGATGACGCTATGAACTGCTTAGGCCATCTCGAATACGCAACATGCTTGCGATCTCAAATAACGTAAATTCCATCACAGTTACAAACTGTACACCTGCTGCCCACACAAACGACACATTGGCTCGCTGACGCGGCAGTCACTATTCACTTTCAGTTTAAATAAAGTTTTTTTGGTTGCACATTGTTCACCACAACAAACACTGCGTACAGACGTGCTCCGTTATTTACAAAGTAATGCAAAGTTGTGATTTTTCCACCACTTTCGTGTGTGGAAGTAATTAGTGTGGAATTAAAATAAATTTGTATCGCCTCCCTCGCGAATTATGACGTCGCTCTGTAATTAAATTTCCGTTAATATTCAACAGCTTACTGCAGGGACTGCAAAATCCTCCCAGCTCAGTAAACAAATTTGAAAATTATTTCATTTTCCAGTACATACACCTAAGAACTTAACGTATAATATTTTAAAAATTTCACCCAAGAACAGGCCATGAAGGCCTAAAGGGGAGTACAAGTATAGTTCTACTCTTTCTTTAGCCCCTGTGCTAGATGGGTGGGTGGTCAACGCCACACCCCGGCCGCTTTATTCCCTGGAAAGACCCGGTACCCTTTGTACGGGTGACTAGGTGGGACCCAGGGCCGGTCTGGACGGGTGTAGACGATCTCGCCCCCAAAGGCATTCGATCCCAGGACTGTCCAGCCTTTAGCGAATCGCTACACTTACTGCCTGCACAGTGCCAAGAGTTATAATGAATATAAATATAAATATATATATTTATATATATATAATTTTAAAATTAATTCCAGATCAGAGCATGCTAATGGACCAGTCGATGTTGGAAGAAGAAGAGGGCTACACTTAGGACCAAGTATCTGTTATACAACGATCAACGGATAAACGTAAAGTAAAGAGGAATTCTTCCCTGTCCACGCCAAAAAAAAACCATACAGAAAACCAGAGATACAGTTCCACTCATTCTTAATCTCAAACCCAGATGCAAGCAACTGGACAGCTTCGCACTCCACCAGCTTTACCTACAGGGCAAAAATTCCGGCATCCATTGAAGAGGACGCTCAGTGGACCACAGAGCTGGTATGGACGCTTTGGAGGAGAGAAAGAAACTCATTGCTGCTGCCGGGAAACGAGATCCGATTCCTCAGTCTTTCGCCCCAGAGCCTAACACAAATTTAGTGACCTTGAGACTGTTTCTAGAACTCAGACTGTGGTACTCCGCATTGACAGCAAGCAGCCTTGTTGGTGAATGCCGACGCTTCGGTAATACATAAAGCTGTCATAATCAGGGTCAGGAATTTCGAATCTTTAACTACACCGACCCAGAAACCCACAACATAAACAATCAACGTCGTGAAAGCCAAAAATTTAAAAAAAATCTTCCAATGAATGTACTTTATATCATCATCATCATCATCATCATCACCATCATACATCTTTCATGGAGTTGAGTCACTTAGTGACCCGTTCCGGTCTCACGTACCCAGAAGAATAAGGGATAGTGATGCGTAATACGTACTATATCCTATCCTACCCATCAGTCATCCTCACCTTCTCGTATTATACCCTGTTCTCACAAACGAGGAAATGACGACCGAGTCACAGCGGTATAACTGTTTCACCAGGAATGGAGGAAATGCCATCCCCAAACATGCCGATCCAGAGGCTAAAGGTAGCAATCCTACCACTGGACTTACACTGCTCTAGGCTCGTAACCCATTCGAGGGAAATTTTAACCACTGGCAATTCTCACGGAAAGAAGCCGGACAGATTTTCTTTAAACGACAACACGGATGTGGAAAAGGTATACTTTATATCCGTACATTAAACGAATAAACACACTTGCGCAGTGAACCAGCACATGCAAACTTGTAGACTTTGTGACTAATAATGTATGTTGAAGCAATGTCTTGGTTCACTCCGTACGTGTGCTTCATCTTCCGCTGTTGTGGTCTTCCAGCGTGAGTCGCTACATCAAATTGGTGGAAAACGGTCTAGCAGGAAGACCTTCAAAGACAGATCCTTACGATTTCTTTTATACCTTACCTTTCCCTATATACATAAATACATACATAAAGATAAATCAATAAACAAATAAATAATAATTGAATACACGATACAAGATTGCATAATGAGGAGCTTTATGATTTGTATCCCTCACAAAGTATTAGTCGGGTGATCAATTAAGCTATAACGAAGCTAAACAGCATTTTGTGGGACCGTGATGTGACCCCCAAAACAAAGACTCGCATTTATCATGCAATAGTTAAAAGTACAATTACATACGCAGCAGAAACAGGGTGTTTACAAAGCAAAAACGGAAGCAAAACTAAATTCCACAGAAATGGACTTTTTGTGACGCTCGGCTCGAATTTCCAGGAAGGACAAAATTAGGAATGCTATTATTAAACAAAAAATGAATATAGTACGGTCTATTTTAGACGATATTAAAACCAAGCAACTTCAATGGTATGGACATGTTCAAAAAATGGAAGAGGGGAGATTACCAAAAGAAGTTGTGAAATGGTGTCCATTAGGAAGAAGAAAACGAAGTAGACCTAAACTTACCTGGGCGGAAGGGATTAGAGGACTGATGGGAGAAAAGAGATTAATGGAAGAAGACTGGAATGACAGAGGCAACTGGAGGAAGAAGATAATATAATTGTCAAATGGGCACAGGAGGATGTGGAAATATTGTACAGCCTGCTAAATAATAATAATAATTTAAAAAGAATATGATGAGCGAGGCATGTGGCACGCATGTGGGAAAGGAGAGTTTCATACAAGGTTTTGGTGGGGGAAACACGAAACAGGCCATTTGGAAGACCTAAGCGTAGATGGTTGGATAATATTAAAATGGACCTTCAAGAAGTGAGATGGGGCATGGACTGGATTTATCTGGCTCAAGATACGGTCATGTAACGGTCTCTTGTTAATGCGTTAATAAACATTTGGCTTCCATTAAATGCGGGGAAATTCTTTACCAGATGTTGAATTAACATCTCAAGCAGAACTCTACTCCATGGAGATAGTTAATTAGTTAGTTTAGATACATGGAGTAGAAAATAGAGTTTTTGTGTGTGCTCATTCCATTTCTTTCAAGAGTTGACAGATTTTCACGAAATATAGAAATAATAAGATTGAAGGTCATCTTAACGCCGCAAGTTACAATTTCATAAAAACAAATAGCAACAAAATGACGGACACGCCAGATCGTGAGGCGAGAGTGACACTACAATCAGTGTCTAGAGCGTTCTGATATGATATCTAGAAGGAATGCTGGGAAAATATGGAAGTTTTGTTGGAGAAATATTATTATGTAATGTGAAATGACATCAAGGTAGCCGTGAGGAATGTTCCTTTCTTTTCAGTTTGATTGCAATAGACAATGATCTATTGCAAGATGGCACAGCATAAACATTCCTATATTTTACACTGTGTATGGCATTTGAGGTTATATCCGACAGATTTTATGTAACGGCAACGGTATTTTGATTGTAAGTTCATTCCATAACAAACGAAAACAACAACAACAATAATAATAATAATAATAATAATACAGGTGCAGGACAATAAATACTTACAATAGGATAACAGGCTATACGAGGTCTACTCGGAACTACTTCTTATATTTACTATCCAATTTATGGTCTCGTGTGTCATACATTTAGTGCGAGGCTTTCCGAGACAACACGTTGCGTATGATACAAAAGTTCGAAATAATGAGCTTTCTGTGTTAGTGTCTTGTTTCTGTACATGTGAGCCAGTTGTGTTAGTGCCTTGTTTTGTATATGTGAGCCAGTTGTGTCAGTGCATTGTTTCTGTTAGTGTCTTGTTTCTGTACATGTGAGCCAGTTGTGTTAGTGCCTTGTTTTGTATATGTGAGCCAGTTGTGTTAGTGCATTGTTTCTGTTAGTGCTTTTTCTTCTGTAACTGAATTAGTTGTGTTAGTGCCTTGCTTTGTATATGTGAGCCAGTTGTGTCAGTGCATTGTTTCTGTACATGTGAGCCAGTTGTGTTAGTGCCTTGCTTTGTATATGTGAGCCAGTTGTGTCAGTGCATTGTTTCTGTTAGTGTCTTGTTTCTGTTCATGTAAGCCAGTTGTGTTAGTGCCTTTTCTTCTGTAACTGAATTAGTTGTGTTAGTGCCTTGCTTCTGTATATGTCACTCAGTTCTGTTAGTGCCTACTCTGCTGTAAGTGAACTAGTTGTGTTAGTGCCTTGCTTCTGTATATGTGAGCCAATTGTGTTAGTGCATTTTTTTGTATATGTGAGCCAGTTGTGTTAGTGCCTTGTTTCTTTTAGTGCCTTGTTTCTGTTCATGTGAGCCAGTTGTGTTAGTGTCTGTTCTTCTTTAAGTGAACTAGTTGTGTTACGTGTAGTGCCGTGCTTCTACATATACATGAGCCAGTTGTGTTAGTGCCTTGTTTTGTATGTGTGAGCCAGTTCTGTTAGTGCCTGCTCTTCTGCAAGTGAACTAGTTGTGTTAGTGCCTTGCTTCTGTATATGTGAGCCAATTGTGTTAGTGCCTTGTTTTGTATATGTGAGCCAGTTCTGTTAGTGCCTTGTTTCTGTACATGTGAGCCAGTTGTGTTAGTGCCTTACTTTGTACATGTGAGTCAGTTCTGTTAGTGTCTGCTTCTGTAAGTGAACTAGCTGTGTTAGTGCCTTGCTTCTGTATATGTCAGTCAGTTTTGCTAGTGTCTGCTCTTCTGTAAGTGAGCCAGTTGTGCTAGTGACTTGTTCTTCCGATCGGTAGGCATTTTGGGCAATTCAATGTAATACGAAGTATGGATGTTTCGAAGTTCTTTTTGTGGACGAAAATTGTGTAATCGTATGCAATTAAGCGGCACGCCAAAAAATTACGTACCTGTTCAGCAATGAGATTAACATTTCTACAGACATGGATCGATCCTGGCGAATTCGGGATATCGATTAAAGTAAGAGGACACGTCACAACACCGGGCAATTTTGCCCATTTAGCCTAAAATGCTACAATGACTAACGCAGTTAAGTGAGAGGTATGAAAGTTATTATCAGGCCAATATTACAGCGTACATCTGCCATTTGCCAATACGTACTGGGAGAAATCAAAGGGACTCAGAGTGTCGTCCGGTTGGAAATCACGCGAGCTCCATCCTTATAGCAAAGTAGGGCTACGCGCTCTGCTGCTGAACGTGCCTTGTTCGATACGTGTTCAGCACTGTTCAACAGCTGTAGCAGGATGTTCAGTGACCAGCAGAAGTTACATAGGCAACAGCAGTGTGTGAGAATGTGTGTGTGTTTGTTGGGGGTTGTGGGCTTGTGTGTGTGGGAGTGCGCGGGCGCTTGGAGCTGTGTGTGTGGGCGTGCGTGCGCGCGCGCGCGCGCGTGTGTGTGAGACTACGTCATTGTGTTTTGTATGAATACGAGTATTCGCCGTGGATTTCGCTGCATGGCCTGTTAGGCTATGTACTGAAAGACAACGTATTAATACCCCGGGAAGTATTGCACACTAGCCCTACACAGTGTCAATATTTGATGGACATTGATTAACTGGTTAATGGAGTTATATTAGAATTGGTAATGTAATAGTGAATACAGACATTTTGCGGGGGATTTTCAAATCTACTCATATCCGTTTAACTTCATACGAGACAGCTGAGGACAGGAATTTCAAAGCAAATCCAAATGTATTTGTCAGTGCCAAAGGGAATGATTAATAAGGAGGCCTGTCTGTCCGAAAATTATTCTCCTGAATTATGTAACGGAATATTAACATTGCTCCATATCGGCCCACTTTAACCGATAACTGTTGTCGAACGAATGTACTCGAAACTCCGGGCGCACGCAACATTGTGTCAGCGGAAGTTAGACATAAACAAAGCAAAGTATTCGATTCAAATTAGACCAACCACAACACCAATGCTTATTTGCTGGAATGCTTCAAAGTTCAATTCAGTGTATGTTCAGGGCAGATTAGCATTCTACAAAGTAGCTACCAAATGTTCCATGAATTCTCTGATATAATTTAAAGGAATTAGCTAGTATAATTTGCAGGAATTGCTACTGTGAATAAATAAATATACACTGACATCCTTCGTCGCCTTAGGGATGCAGTCAGAAGGAAACACTCCGAAAAATGGAAAACCAACAGTTTGCTTCTCCTTCACAACAATTGTTGTGAAGGAGAAACCGGTCAGTTTCGGTCAAAGATTTCTTCGCAAAGAATAATGTGACAACAGTGGAGCATCCGCCATACTGTCCTATACTGGCTGCAGCTGATTTGTAGCTGTTCCCTCAACTGAAATCAGTACTGAAGGGAGGATGCTTGTGTAATGCTACTGACATAATTAAGAATGCGACGGAAAAGCTGAAAAGACTTTCACAAAATGGCTTCCAGGAATGTTTCCAACACCTTTACAGTCACTGGCAGATGTGTATAGTTGCACAAGGGGACTGTTTTGAAGAAAATGTTGCTGAAACGATGCGCTGTTTCGAATTTCTCAGAAATAAAGTGATTTCGGGAGCATTTTAAAGCTGCCAAGCGTTCTTGCATTTATGACGATCGGCTAGTCATTAGCCACAGTCACAGCAACTGAGGCTAAGGCTCATTTGTTGTTGTTGCCGGATCTGTGCCGCCAAGGAAACACGATATAAAGAGAAGCAGTGTACGTCTGACGTGCGTGTTCACGTAACCAGTTGCTGTAAGGTAAGGTAAGGTAAGGTTCACCCTTGTACAAGCACTGAGACTCTGTACAGACCGTACGGCCCATAGGAGGAGTAAATGTATAGCTCTACTCTTTCTTGATCACGGCACTAGAAGGGGGTGAGTGGTCAGCAGCACGCCCCAGCCGCACTTTACCCCCGGGAAAGACCCGGTACTCATTGTACAGGAGGCTGGGTGGGCCCCAGGGCCGGTCTGCACGGGCGGAAAATCTCGCCCCCCACCGGGATTCGATCCCCGGACCTTCCAGCCCGTAGTCAGTCGCTATACCGACTACGCTACCCGGACCACAAGAATCACTCGTAAGGGAACGGAAAATTGATAGCAAGAGGAAGGCAAACACAGACCAAATACGCAGTCAGTCAGTCAAACAATAGAACATGCACAAAAAAGACACCAAATAGGATCAATCACTGTTCTACGAGCATGCCTCTGCTGTCGTCCAATCACAGCCACATAAAAAGCAGGACATTCCTGCTCGTTCACTGACAATTCAATTAATTTTGCTAGAAACAAGTGCCGGGGTGTCTGATGTTTTCGCTTTGTGTCACTTTTCCGGACAAACGACAGGCTTATTCTTGAGGCATATTCCCTAGGCGTGCACAGTCTATGTTCAAAGTGAACAAACGTTATATCGAAACACGAATCGATACTTTACCGACTGTCGACCGTTGCAGTCGAACGGTTAGCAATGTTGCTTCTTTTCCTCCGTCCCTGCAGGCAAATACCGGTAGGTTCTCTTGAACTGGGCCTTTGATGGGTCTTGCGTCGACCTCACAAGTACATTAAGCAGTAATTACCAGGTCAATTGATGATACGAGATAGAAAACGTTGTTAACCCCCTAAAAACTGAAACTAAACTACATAAATTTCGCAGCTCCACTCCGTGCATTCTTTCAGCCAATCACTCATTTTTACTCCAACTAAATGCACATAATATGTTAAATATATATATTTATCACCAGTTCCCTCGTACGTGTTTTGGTGTTTATTCAACCATTTTCAGGGAGACCACTGGGCTTTTTTTTTCTCCCACACACACTACATGCTCTTTGCAATGTCGCAACATTGCAGAGAGCTTATAGTTTTTGAGCAAGTAACGCAGTAGTCTCCCTTAAGATGATGTAACAACACCGAAACATGTAGCAGATAACTGGTAATAAATATATGTATTTAACAATATTATGTGCAAAATTGGAAAAAAAACCAGTGATTAAGCTATATAAAATTCAGCCCCTTCCTTACAAGAAAACAGCAGACATTCATCACAAAGGCCAGCAGGTGAACCCTGCACAGGGATACAACCGGTACTGATTTCAAAAAACATGAGGATCATCCAGTTTACTCTAGGTAAAGGAAAGTACAGCAATCACTGTACAAACCTAAGGGTTCCAGAAGGTCGTACTTCTCATACATCCAGAAAATCGGCACATGAAGGTGCTAAGGTTGTCAGTCCTAAGCACTGGCCGCCTTTACCCGCAGAACACATCCCTGGTACTCATTCCTGTTAAGAGGCTGAGTCCACCCCGTGGCCATAGTGCGGCCGGAAGGGTTAAGTCAATAAAATACTCCAAAGAAACAATCGGGAATCGAACCCGCGACCTTCCGGCTTGCAGCGCAGTGCCTCGACCAACTGCGTCACCGCGTGCCCCCATTCAAAATGCACTACGTGGATAAAATTCAGCGCTTTGTTGCTAAAATCATCTACACGTATGCTTAACACTACACTATGACAAGTTGAGAGGAGCCAAAAATATAAACAATAAATGGTTATGAAAGTAGTGTGGACCGCGATAGCTCAGTCGGTACAGCGACTGGCTACGGGCTGGACGGTCCGGGGATCGAATCCCGGTGGAGGCGAGATTTTCCGCACCCGTCCGGACAGGCCCTGGGGCCTACGCAGCCTCCTGTAGAATGGGTACCGGGTCTTGCCCGGGGGTAAAGAGCGGCCGGGGCGTGACGCTGACCCCTCACCCCTTCTAGTGTCGTGGTCAAGAAAGAGTAGAGCTATAGCTCTATTCCCCCTATGGGCCGTAGGTCCTGTACAGAGCCTCAGTGCCTGCAAAAGGGTGCACTTTACCTTTTTTTTATGAAAGTAGTATTGTTTACATTACTACAGCTTCAGTAATTATAATTACAAGATGTTAGTGATAAACAGTTATGAGAACAATGGCTACACAGTGAAGACCATTTTGGTCTGCTTAATGGAATAAGCAAGGCTGAAGCGGTGCCTGTCTATAAATTACATATACACGGACATAAGGTCGGACTTTTCCGCAGGAGTCTGCGCTCGGCTGGAAGGGCTGACTGATCTGCAGACCGGTAAGGCAGAATTTCTTTTCGCGGCTGCGCCGTTCAGAAAACACTCTGTATCTGTTGCCAATACAAACTGTAAGCACCGTACGTAGTGCTATGTAAATCAACACAGAAAACACCCTGTATCTGTTGCCAATACAAATTGTAAGCAAAACATTCTATATGTTGCCAATACAAACTGTAAGCAGAACACCACGTATCTGTTGCCAATACAAACTGTAAGCAGAACACCCTGTACCTGTTGCCAATACAAACTGTAACCATAACACCCTGTACCTGTTGCCAATACAAACTGTAAGCAAAACACCATGTATCTGTTGCCAATAAAAACTGTAAGCAGAACACCTTGTACCTGTTGCCAATACAAACTGTAGGCAAAACACTCTGTATCTGTTGCCAATACAAATTGTAAGCAAAACATTCTATATGTTGCCAATACAAACAGTAAGCAAAACACCACGTATCTGTTGCCAATACAAACTGTAAGCAGAACACCCTGTACCTGTTGCCAATACAAACTGTAAGCAAAACATCATGTACCTGTTGCCAATACAAACTGTAGGCAAAACACTCTGTATCTGTTGCCAATACAAACTGTAAGCACCGTACCTAGTGCTATGTAAATCAACATAGAAAATATCCTGTATCTGTTGCCAATACAAATTGTAAACACTGTACATAGTACAGTGTAGATCAAAATAGAAAAAACCCTGTATCTGTTGCCAATACAAACTGTAAGCACCGTATCTAGTGCTGTATAAATAAACACAGAAAACAACCCTATGTGTTGCCAATACAAACTGTAAGCACCGTACGTAGTGCTATGTAATTCAACAAAGAAGACACCCTGTATCTGTTGCCAATTAAAACTGTAAGAAAAACACCCTGTATCTGTTGCCAATACAAACTGTAAGCAAAACACCCTGTACCTATGGCCAATACAAACTGTAAGCAGAACACTCTGTATCTGTTGCCAATAAAAACTGTGAGCAAAACAGCCTGTATGTGTTGCCGATAAAAACTGTAAGCAGAACAACCTGTATCTGTTGTCAATTCAAACTGTAAGCAGAACACCCTGTATCTGTTGCCAATACAAACCGTAAGCAAAACAACCTGTATCTGTTGCCAATTCTAACTCTAAGCAAAACACCCTGTATCTGTTGCCAATTAAAACTGTAAGAAAACACCCTGTATCTGTTGCCAATACAAACTGTAAGCACTGTGTCAATCAACAACTTGAAGAACGATGTGAACATTAAGCACATCGGCCATGAATAAAAACGTGTTTTGACAAAGTAAAGCCATGATGTTTTTGCCGCAAATCAGGCGAGGATTTTGTTCTTCTGGTTTACGTTGATCCGTCACTCCGTAATAGGCCGTCGACGTTTCGAGGCAATGCAGTGACATCTTCGTGGATGAAAACGTTTCAACAAGAATCATCCTTGGACGTGATTCTTCTAGGACGTATCGACTCCTTAACGATGAGGACCCGCCTTTGTCCCGAAAAGTCGCGATCCGTTCATCCGGTGACGCATTGTCACATCCCAGAAGAACAGGAACCTAAACAGCGTTATCACAGTACATCGGGTATCGTCACACACTGTCGGCCACCTACAGAGTGTAACGATTCCAGATGCTGTATAATACAATTTAACGTCCTGATGATGAGCACAACAGTGCTCGAAACATGTAGAGGGATATAATAAACTTATTATAAAACAAGAATTTGTGCATTAAGTTGGTCAGTTGCTAAGATTATACGTACCATATATATCGTAAAATTAATTTTCGTCAGTACCTCTGTGTAATAATATGCTCGATCTCTCTATAACACATTAGCCACGAGAACACTTTTTATGACCGACGCTCGATCCCTAGAGAAGCGTCTCTGGTCAGTTTTCACATTAAATTTAACGTGGCAAATGACGAGACGTCCTTTCAATTCTCTCTTTACCCAAGGAAATATGAACAGACCCTTTAGTGAGGGTTGAAAGCGGCAAGGACGGAGATATCTTCCCAACGTTAAAAAAAACCAATTTGTATGTGAAGAAGAACACCACCAAGGCCAAATAAAGGCAGAGTTACGACGTAATATGTTACGATTTGCGGAGGTACGGAGCAGCAATCGAATCTGCTTTTATCCCTTCTTTATTAACTTCTCTGGGTCGGAAACTTTCCAGGACTTAGAGTAGAGCCAACTGTGTTCTGAAGTGAACCAGGGAACTTTCAGAACTCACAAAATGTTCAAAACGTCGAGCACGAGAAAGACTTCTGTCTCCACATTCTCTCTCCGGAAGAAGAGGGAAGAGGCATGTCATTCGAATTCATTTAAAAATTTAAATCCTTCGAATACAAAATAGCAAAAACCGGAAAGTGAAAAAGGAATAACAGATAAGTTCTATCTATTGGCATCGGGTGGGGGGAGTAGAGGTGGAGCTTTACTCTTTCTTTCACATCGGAGCTAGATGGTGTGGATGATCAACGCTAAGCTCCGGCCGCTTTAACCCGGATAAGAACCCCGGTACCCCTCGTACAGTAGGCTGAGTAGGCCTCAGGTCCGGCCTATATTGGTGCGGAAAATCTCCCCCTAATGGGATCGATCCCCGGACCGTCCAGCCCTTAACTATCCCTGCCCCGTAGTATAAGAGTCCGTAGTGAAACTCACACAGTGTCTATTATTATTACTATCATCATGATAATCATCATCATCATCATCATAATTTCATTTATGCAGGGTATTCCTGAGACAAACTATGTCCCTAGGGAATACAGTGTTGCAGCTATTCTGTTGTTACTAATCATGGTGCTTATATCGTTAGTTCCAGCGTTGAATCTATTGTACTTTTACATTAGTACTTTCCGAAATATGTGTGCAGTGCCCAATATGGCTGTTTTCTGTAGTTCCTTGACTTCATGGTTTCCTGGTATGTTG
>Ga0136643_10007533_pt1 | contig 15752 bp, 6 predicted proteins | sample TergutLab28metaG_FD_96883 | JGI IMG/M metagenome (GOLD analysis project Ga0136643, IMG submission 96883) | Labiotermes labralis P1 segment gut microbial communities from Petit-Saut dam, French Guiana - Lab288 P1 (version 3) (version 3) | ecosystem: Host-associated > Arthropoda: Insects >... | reverse complement strand
GGGCCCAGGATAGAGATAGGTGGCGGACGCTTGTGAGTGCGGTAATGAACCTTCGGGTTCCGTGAAATGCGGGAAATTTCTTGACTAGCTGCAAACCGGTTAGCTTCTCAAGAAGGACTCTGCACCATGGAGTGAGTAAGTAAGTAAGTAAGTAAGTTGCTACCGTACGTTTGCCTAAGTGGCCTCGTAAAGTGCGGCTCCGAAGCTCTTGTAGCTGGCCACTCCTGCCCTATGCATTTATTCGGGAAGAAAGCCAGGATAGCTGTTGTCCGGGCCATTCCAATTGCAGATCTTCGTGACCTTCCTCGGTCTCTCCAGGCAAATGTCAGGACAGCACCTGGACTAGACGACGTCCCCCCCCCCCTTTTTTTCAAATCTTTTCGTATTCTCATCAATAACCGTACCATATAAAATAACTCTACATAAATAAAGTCTGAGAAAATGATGGCGTCGTAAAATAAGCCACCAAAGAAAAAAAAGCAACATAGAACAGACTGACTGCCCAGTGGCTGACACACATACAATTTGCTTCAACTGCACGGAAACCTAGAACCGTTCCAGCACGGCAAACATGACAAAGTCGGTTCCATGAATGATTAACAAGCCTATCTCAAAAATACGATGCCGTTACCAAACACTCTGAGATGCCTTTACTCTGCATCACCGCCATAAATACGTAAGATATGCGATTGACACGGCAGGGAATATTCACATTGTGCTGCTGTTGGTTACGACACCGTGTTGTTTGGCACTACCAACAATTAGAAGGAAAATACTGCCTCCATCTTTAGGATATGGAGAGAGGATGTTTCTCAGAACACACTGATATCTACCCACCAGATAACACAATGTTAACGCAACCCACAATATTCACCATAAAGGTATGACTATGCTTTCATTCCAGAGACAAAGACGTGGACCTGTAATAAATGAACGGCCCGAAGATTTCCATCCATCTTGAATTAAGTAAACGGCTGTGCTCTAAATACGGTCAAGAGTCACCACTGCCGTCCCTAGGGACTGAGAAGTCTAATGCCCAACAGATCTTCGACTGGTTGAACATTGCAATCGAAATCCCGAATTTAACTTGAACAATGTGTACGCCCATTCTTCTCTTGTCTTTTGTACTTACGAAGAAACAAGCCTTCTGATGAACCAATGCTGCATTCAATAAGTCCTGTGTGTTGTATCAACAGAGCTCTGCAATTCAACAAAACTAGTCAAGGCTGCAATGCCAAGATGCAGCAGCAGTACTTGCATCTGTGCAAGGGACTACAAAATTAGTACTTGAGACAGTGATACGGAACTCCAAGCATTCACAACAGCAAAGGACACATCACCCTCGAGGCTCAACTGAAGGTATCTCATAATAAAATGACAGGTACGAACCCCTCTTTTATTTTGCAGTGTAGTTTGTACTTCCAACAGAAATGTCTGAATAATGTAATCAACATTCTATCAACACGAAGTATCAGTATCTACCACAGGTAGAGTGCGACTACGTCTTTACCACTGGCAGCCGTGAAACACTACAGTTCGTGCACACAGTAAAATAACTTGAACTTTCACACGCAGTTAAATATAAAATAGTTTTAATTTAAACACAATTAAACCGATAAAAACAGATGGAACAGTTTTCCAGAAATATCACATAAACCCGCACGCTCCAGCCGCTTTACCGCCGGCACTCTTCGCTTTACTCTTTTCAGGTAGAATTTCAACATGTGTCCTACTATCTCAACGCCTGACGTAAGGGTTCACACGGGACGATCTCCTCAAACAGATCGTGACTTACGAGACCCTAACAAACAAATGAAGGAATACGCTATGGCAACACACCAAATCAATTCAGCACAAAAATGAGTAACAAACGCCACATTTTGGCATGCAAAATTCGTTATCTGTAAGTAGTGTCTGAAAAAGTCGTGGTAGAAGATCAAGCCACAATATGCATACAGGATGAAGGTCCTCCCACGTTCTCCTTATAATGTTAACATGACATTAAATGATTAATTTACGTGGCATTTAATTAAGCTGAGGCAGCTACAAAGGATGTCTTGAGTACACAGTATATGAGATGAGTATCACGGACAGGGGTACAGTTAAAAATTTAGAAGAAATAGACGGTTGTGGCCTGTTTAAATGCACACCCCCGCATTCGCCTCTAAGGACTGAGGAAAACCAGGAAAAAGATCGCATACAGCCCTGAAACCATGAACATTTCGATACTTGAATATGACGACACATCGCTGCGTTGAAATGACGGGACCCATTACCCAGTGACGCTACGTCATGTCCCAGAAGAACGGAATTTGATTACTACGTGACGAAACCATAACCAACCTGCTCGGTCCAACACAGGGTAAGATCCCGGTCAAACGTTGGGGTGATAAACGAAACAGCTTTGTTTATTTATTTTTCCCTGTCTGCTCAATGGCACGCACATTCACGTTCTAAACTACGGTGTCACACGATGGGATTAGTGAATAATTGGAAACGATGCAGAAGAAAACGGTCGTAGTCTGTCAGCCATTATTCCGGCATTTGCCTGGAATAACTGAGAAAACCCATTAAAATTACAGTTAGGATAGCTGGTTCCAGTGCTGAATTTTGAACACGGGACCTCCGAACATTCGCGAGACGAGCAGCTGTAACGTTCCAGAATATCGGATATGGAGCATCTCGAAAGCCAGGAAATCCTCCGAAAATTCAACAGGATCTTGACGCTATGCTTGTAGTAATTTACAATCCAAAATGTAATCCATACCGCGCGATTCTCTTTCACTTGAACGGCGTTATTAGCAGAGTTGCCGATCACCCAGTCTTCCTTGAAGACAGAAGCTGGTGGCAGTGGTAAATTGCAACGCACTACCCCCGAGATGTTAACTTGATAAACGTGCTTGTAAACGAAACACCTACGTGAATATCCAGTACCCAACAGGATGTACGTCTGTGTAATTGGGATGCTTTACTGCAGCCCATATAAAACATTTCGTCACACTCCAACAAAGAGGAAAGCTGTTAAAAAATCAAAGAAATAACAATAATAAAAAACTTCGACGACATAACTGGTACAAATGTGGCATGTTATCACTCACATATATAGACTAGTAAAATGCAGTGAAATACAGGCAGGTCTCGTTTTACGCAATTTCCTTTTGCGCGACTTCACTTTAACGCAACTTGAAAATTTACAAAACTTTTTTCGAATTTACGCCATTACTTACGGTTCAACGTGATTTGGCATACATGATACAAGATAATTTTCTGTTGAAAGCGATTTGGCACAGACGATCCGTGGCCGCACTTGTCTTTTGTTAAGGCTACCAGAAAGTGACGTCACTTGTCACACCATCAGTCACGTGTCTGGATTAATTACATTGGTGATATAGTCACGCGGCTGATGTAGATCCCCCTTCAACAGCATTGGCTTTTGATGCCAAAATGAGTGAGAAACGTAAATCTACACCCCCTAGTGCAACCCAAGTTAAAAATGGCGAAAGCCAATCGGTACTGAAGAGAAATTAAACATAATACGCCGATCTGAAAAAGTTGAACTGTTTACATATGCCGTAATGTTATACTTGCTCATAGTACCGCACGTACAACACGTGATAATGTTGACAGAATTAAAGAAAGTGCTAAATCAGGAAGTAAAATGTATCGTTGTGTAGCAAGACTACCACAATCCTATCGGAATGAACGGTACCAAAATCTATCGAGGTGAGTCTCTTAAATTTTATTGAATTACAAATGAATATATCACACAGAAATGCGTATACAGGGTATATATATATATATATATATACATGCACATATATACACATATATATACTGCATATACAGTACATATGTACTCTATGCTATTAGTAAAGTCACACACTATATAGGATGAGGTTGTCAAGCCCTAACACTGTTTTAGATGGGAATTTTGTGTGCGATTTGCGCGACTCCGAATTGCGCAGCGGTTTTCAGAAACGTGTCCCTGGCGTAAGTAAAATCAGACCTACCTGTACTACAACAGCAAACGACTACACCACAGACGTGGCACAATTCAATATTTTACACCGTGCAATTCATCGTATTTGCATACAATACGGGCCGCTCTAATAAAAACGTTGCACATTTTAATATCTTCATCATAAAGTTGCCTAGCGAAATAAACCCATTTTCTGCCAGGGTATTCCTTTGCCAGCATACACGGCACTTTAACAAAGAGACCTCCTATTTAATGCATCATAAACTCTTTACTTATACCGTTCAGTAGGTTTGCGTTAGATTAATACTTCACACTCATCTTCAAACAACTTCATACATGCAAATAATGACAGGGCACTTTAACCTCATAATTGATATGTGAAAGTTGGTGCGTTGCAGAACAAACTATGAAGTGTTCTTACCTTCATTACACTGAAGTTCTAAAAAACGAAAAAGATATGACAACACATATATGTTCTACTATTTACTGAAACTGCACCACACGACGGTATACAATACCAAACACATTAGTTTTTCGATAGAAACGTATAGTGTATTGTTTGCTTAGCGATTAGAAAACATAACATAAGTGGTCATGGGTGAGACAGTCACCGGCTTCCCACCTCAGACGACCCAGCCAGGCCGGTACACGTGGGATTTGTGGTGGACACACTGGTAAAGGAACAGGTCTTAAAAACAGCAATGCAGAAACAGATAAGAACCTACTTTTAAAGTAATATAATTTATTTCTATTTATACTGAATTTGACCTAGCCTTAGGTGTGGCAAGAAGCAATGTAAAAATCGTGTCTGCGACCAAATTACATTACAGAAAGAGAAGACCGGCGCCACTGGCAACACAACACGCAGACCATCGGAAGTCACTGACTGCGACACGACGTTTTAATATACCCTCGAAGAGTAGTTGCAAGGTGCGGAACAGCCAGAATCAGGAAACCTGTTTGTGTATTAATTCAAACACAAAAAAAAAAAAATATATGCTAAAAAGACCTTGCACACTAACAACCTCTGTGACAATTAACAGTAGCTAGAACACATAAAAAGTGACAAAATTCATACATGGGTTAATGGAACTTCGTGCAGTCTTTCGGAGACCACCAAACACATGTAACAGACACCTCCTAGCCTGTATGCGTTCGTCTAGAATAAGCTAACATAAGTAATGGCGCGTAAAGGTAAAGATTTACAACTTTTTTCAGACAGATGTTCTAGAAATGAAATTGGTGTGTCTTCTAAACTTACACCTTACGTGCCCTTTGTGAGAATAGCATGATAGGAACGCCGAACCGGTCTGTATTTTAATCCTCTACTGATTCAGTCCGGTATGGAAGGAGTTTTAAGCTAAAATCTGTCTAGTAAAATTAACTCCCAAAATGGGCCTGCTGTCAATCCCCTGACGACTAAAAAAATTTATATGGAGCACAGTGGAATTAGAACTGACAGAGGAAACCCAAAGGGTAGGGGCAATAGCCTGTGCCAGTACCACACTCTCCAACATAAATCCCAAACGGATAAGCCCTCGGAGCGAACCCGGGCCTCCGCGATGAAAAGCCAGCGTCTATTTTTCTTAACTATAACACGACCACCCTGTAACACATACTTTGCAAGGGAACAAGTGAATACTTCCAAAAACTCTCATTTAAAAAGTACACGATGTAAAACTTTGGCCCCGTTACGCTGAACAACTTTAAAATACTTTTCGATATGACAAATATTTAACGCTATACAGTAACAACTTCCGACTCTATGCAGCAGGAGATACGGTATACCTGTAATTCCATTAGCTTTGCAACAGTCGATTTTTATCCGCAATAAATTTACATGAAGAGCAACGCAGAATGCAAAGTCGGGAACATCACATTTATAAACTACTCCGACAGAGCACACCCCTCCATCCTGGTCTCGAGCAGTTTCGAGTTCGAAAATTTAAGTATATGTAATTAGAGGGTTTCAGCCGGAACATCTGCAAGTACGCGTAAGATGCAGACGTCTGATTACTGAAACTACTTCTATCAGAACATGGGGCAAGGAAACCACGAGATCCTAACCGCCTCAGTGATTTCAGCCCGTGTAGAATTTCTGTACGAATAATAAGCTACGCCGTTATTAACGAAATTTTAATGTAGAAGTTAGAATACGTGATTTCAGGCGTCCGCCACAATGTAGCCCTGGATGAGCACTGCACTCTTCTGGGATATTACGCAGCACAGAGTGGTAATTCCTTACCGACGTTTCAGGGAACTTCTGAAAGGTATACCAATTCTGTACTACGTAATATCCCACAAGAGCGCACATCTCACAATATTTTCACATCACTACTTTGTTTAAAAAAAAAAGCTTGTGCGACTAATGGACGTGTTTTCTGATTCCACCGGAATAAAACGTTGTTTACAAAATCTTAAAAACCATTTTTGTGGTATCCTCTTTCTAGGAATGATCCTCATTTCAGACGTGGCTTCGTACCCATCGACTCTTCAAAAATCGCCCTGGATATGCCGACTGATATCCTCCTTACCCTGAATACATGTCACAGTCGACACTCTTCCCATCATTCTTTAACTTTGCCCTGGTACACATTAATGTCCCCTCATCCTGAACTGTCATTCTTCCGCAAGTTAAACAGTTTTCACACCCTCGGAAGAATCACACAGTTCTCACTTAGCGTAATCAAAGGATAACTCAACGATAAATTATTTCAGAGAATTATCACCACTCACAATACAATAAAATCAGTCAAGTTGAAATAAGAAAGGTACAGTCTTTGTAAATAACCAACTAGACGCAAAATTCTTTTTCTTATATTTGTTTATTCCAATTCTCTACATGTTTCGAGTAATCATATGCTCGTCATCAGGAGAGTCAATTGTATCAAAACGACCTCTGGTGTATGTCACTCTATGTAGGTGACCGTGTGGTATGCAGGTTTAGATGGAACTCGAAAGATACATATCTTTTGCACTTCCATCTTTGCAACATTACTTCTTGTATAACCTGAACTTCCATTAATTTTTATGTCACCATCGTGCTTTGCATGAAGCGTCATTCTTCGCAAGTTAGAAAGAACACAATGCCAGCAAGGTGAAGTTGTGCTTCTGCTGAATCAAGAACCGCGTCATTAACGCAGAAGTGGGAGTGGACGTACAGCTCCACGCATTCTTTACCTCGATACTACTTGACAGTGAAAGGTCACGTTTCAAACTTCGGCTACCTTATCGTCGAAGAACGTTCCGCCGGAGCCCATTCACTAAGAGGTTAAGTCGGCTCTAAACCGGTCTGGACGTTGTACAATACAGAAATATCTTTTGCACTTGTCGGTAATCGAACAACTGTTTGGTCGTCTAGCCCGTGGCCTAGTCGTATAATGCTTTACCCTATATGGTATTTCCACTTTAGAATAGGATGTTTACTGTTAGCATCCTTTCATACATATGCTACCGAATAATCGGGAATATGGCCATGATGTTGCTAAAATTACGTAATACAAATTACGAAGGTAAGAGGCGTGTATTTTAGGCACTGTCACAGCAACCCGTAAAAACAGGACAAAGAATCTTAATAATGGTGGAAAACTTTCCGCCAACGATTTCGGCAACCTGCTTGAATCAGACGACGAATTAAGTGAGAGAATCTCAGCATCACAATTATGATGCTCCCGGCTGGCTTAAATTTCCAATCTATTTTGAAGTACGAACAACTCAAATCTACGTACTAATATTTATTTTAAGTACCGCAAGTGGTACCTGTACAAGTGACCTGGAATTCTGAAATACTGGCTGTTGCTAGCAAAGGCTGTAAACGCAAATATCCCAACTTTAAACAGAACATCAGTTCCGTCGTTGTTTGTCATGCTGGCTGCATGCAAGTTCCGTGTGGCCCAACTCACTCCCTCCCTCGGTTATCGAACTTTACGAACCAACTCAGATCACACCTGATGTGACGTAAATTTGTTTTCAATATACGCTACAAGTAAGTACCGGCGGTGGAAGAAAGTTGCTATATTCAAATGCTTCTGGCTCGCCTGGAAAATAAAGAATGATCTGGTCTCCTGACTTTTCGCTTACATCTCAAACCCTGGTTCTGGTTTTGACTCTGGACTTACCTTCTCAACTGGGTTCAAACAGTGTAATTTTAAATAACAGCAAGAGTCGTTGTTTGTTTGTTTGTTGTTGTCGTCGTTATTTTGTTTGCTACAACACTTAATCTTTCGAAACAGAAAAAATGAAACTAAATTTGTTTCAATCGTTCAGTCGCACTGCATATTTGCTCAAATTATCACATGCAAACAAACTAGCCTCTACAACAGCCCTCGGAACATTACTGAAACGTCACTGCAAAGTACGGTTTCATGTATATACACAAGTTTCTTTACTACCGAAGAAAGATCTCCCCGTAGCCACTGAATACGAGGCCGGTACGAGCCCACAGCAAGTAAGAATGCCGTGCTGCAGGGAAAAAAGTCTTGCTCCTGCCGTGAACCGAACCCAGATTCCTCAGCCGTCTAGCCCTATCCTAGTCACTATACTAAATGGTTATGCCAGATCAGCAACAACAACAACAATCTGTAACTTACTCCCAACTGCAAACAACAACGGAAAATGTGCCCTGGGTAAAATTCGATCGTTTGGCCATCTACGCATAAACCCAGCATCCTAAGCCAGTAACTAAATTACACTCGACTGTTACATCATACCTACGAACAAGTACAACATTAGGAACTGTAGTAGTGCCATATACTTACGCAATAGTAAATCAGATTCTTGAGTCTTCCAGCAATTTGTTGTTACTCTAAAGACCTTACAGAAGATATATCAAAAACAAAAAATGTGCATAAAGATATGAAAGTATATTATACACTTATGGTATGTGAACTTGTGGGTTTTGACATCATATCTAATTGCTTAAAGTGCGGTTATGGGTCATTTAAAATTGAGTTACAGAAGGTTTAAACTTTTCACAGCGGTTCTAGACCAATGCGAAACCTATTTCTACGTAGTGGCACCGTATGGATGTAGTGAGCTCTATTTCCTATGTATATTATCTCACATACCGCCTATCTACATAACAATTTTGACTGATGATGGAAACAATAAGGACCCCCGAAACATTGGAAATACAGTCTACACCTACACTACGCTATCACCTACACAAAGAATTCCCATTATAAAGAATCTAATATCTTCAAAATCGCAATGTTATGGCACATCCTTTATAGGAATAGAGGCACCTTCAGTTACGTGAAGTAGCCGACTGCCGACAACGCAGCGGTTCGGTGGCCATCATTGAATGCGTAAAATTAAGATCGCTGAACCATCAACAAAACACCGAACATTACGCCGCACAATTTTAAAAGCTTACAATAAATAAATTTCATCAAAAGAAATTACAAGCCAGCTGCTCACATTACAAACCCTCCTCCACACACAAACAAACCAAAACGTAAAACAGAAATCAACCTTGCTACAGTGACCATACGCTTTTCAGCATTCAGCGGTACTGCGCCGAGCAGGGTAAGGTCGATGGCACAGCACATGACTTGCACTCAGGACGTTCCTGGTTCAATCCCCGAAGGGCACAACCTTTCCCTAAGAGTTTACTTACATTACCTCAGTCTCTTCTAATACGTACACCAACAAAAAACAGCAGCTTCTCACAAGCGGTTGGGAAGAGAGACTGAGAAAAAGAAGTGCTTTACTGACGCTGTCAGTTGCTAAGATTATACAGCGATGGTGGTGGATGAATCAAATACAGGTATGGTGCACTGGTGGAATGATAATGACAGGGGAAAATCGAAGTATGCGAAGAGAAACCTGGACTTCGTACACTACACACCCCACACTGACCGGCCTAGGATCGAAACCAGGCCTCCGCGGTGAACCGATGTGGAATCGGTAGTATTTTGCAGAAAATTAATGCCATTTAACATTCAGTGTAACCGTTCTGGTTGCGAGGATATTAACCAAAATTTGTCTTTGCGTAAGGGTTTACTATTTGAAGACTTCGGTAATTAAAGTAAGAATGTCGAATGCAAGACGTAACTGCCATGTAGCAGAAATACTGCCCAGGAAACAGCGAAAACCGTCCCATTTCCAATGTGTCCTCCACAAAAGGGAAATACTGTACACACAATGAAGTACCCAAAATCCCTAACGGTTTTGTTTGAAGTTCATTCAAAAATACGAGAGGTGTCCTTTGATTCTTCACATCTCTACGTATGGTCACTGATTTCCATGTGTGACAGATAGAATATTTAGTGACAGGAAACATGATTTTCCTCTCGTACTTCGTTAGGTACTTGTACTTTGTTGGATACCGTAGTTCTTTCACGGGCGGTAAAGTGGGCGAAGCATAAAGTTAAAAACTCACCCCATCTAGTGCCAAGATTACAATGAGTGGAGCTATGCCTCCTACAAGCTTTAATGGCGTGAACAGCGACAATTTTGCCTTTACTTTCTTGAAGCATTCAAATCCATAATATCGGTGACAGATTTGGGTTGGCTTTCGGAGTTAGGCCGCGTGCAGAAATGAAAATTTATTGCGTTTTGGTAAAAACTGCAGTTGCCATCTTCAGGTTTCACCCTGAAGATGGCAACTTCGCTTGTCGCTACGTCAGAAAATCTTCAATCTTCTGCGCGGCCTAACCCCAAAACCGACCCAAGGCACTGACCACCAGGCGCATTAACTAAGGATTAGAATATTGGTAACAGAAAAACTGTCGGTCAGCGGTCGTTGACCATCTTTGGAAATAATAACAATAATTAGAAATTAATTAGTTTCATAATTTTGTACATTCAACGTATAAACTGCACTACTTTCTACACCCCACAGCTAAATTTTGTTACGTTTGTCCACTCCACGTGCAAGTTTTATTACTTTTGTACACTACGATGTCAATTTTTTTATTTTAAACACAACACACAATGCCCCACTCTTGCGGTGGTAGAAAAAGTGAGCCAGACGCCACTTATGGAGTCAATATACAAGTCCGCATTACTTCGTTCCGTATTTCCACCTCCAGAAAGCAGTTTTCAAATTGACAAATTATGGACCACTGGCTGGTTCTTAAGGGGCCGAAAAAGACCATTCGGGCCCCATAAATGGTCGAAAATTTCTTGCGCAGTTGAAAGACTCTCAGCGTTTCAAAAGGAGTGTGCGCCATGAGTCAACTAGTCCACAGAGTACGTAAAAAATTAAAACATTCCATCACCATGCAAACCAACCATAAGGCAGAAATGAATGCTACAAACTGCTAACGTCAGGAGATAAACAACAGCCATAGCCGACGACGCCTACAAATATATCCTTCCGTTGTAAAGCCCATACGTCGCATCAAAACATATTTCAATAAAACAGAGGCTTTCTTCATACTGTCTTTGGTTCACGTCAGTGCCAGATTTCATACAATGAGGCCAAACTGTTCTTTAAAAAATCAATAAAATACTATTTGTGATTCGTATAAAGTACGCGTCGCATTGGGAAGATTAACTAATTATCCAACTAACTAACTAGCTAACTCCACGAAGCAGAACCCTTCTTGAGAAGCTAACAGTTCCTCAGCTAGTCATGAAAACCCCCGCATTTTATAAAACCCGGAGGTTCATTACCGCACTCACAAGACCCCGCAAACTGTCTCTATCCTGAGCCAGATAAATTCAGGCCATGCCCCATCCCACTTCTTGAAATGAATTACGAGAGTATCCTTCCATCTACACCTAAGTCTTCCAAGCGGTCTCTTTCCCTTAGTTTTCCCCACCAAAAGTCTGCATGCACCTCTCTTCTCCCCCTTGAGTGCCACGTTCCCCGCCCATCTCATAATTCCCCGATATGATCACCACAATAATATTTTAGGAGTACAGATCATGAAACTCATTACGCAATCTCTCCACTCCCCTGTAACCTCGTCCCTCTTAGTCGCACTGGGACTATACGGATAAAAATCAAATTCATCCGAGCATGTTTGGCGTGAACACCCAGTATCAAATTTTATCTGTATTAGTTCAGTGGTTTCGAATATGTAACACGGCCTACAGGCTAGCACACGTGACATCCTCATCGTATGTTCATTTTATAAACTTCTTGCAACAAATACATACAAAGTGACGGAGGACATGTTGTCCCGACCAATCATTACTACGCTACTCTTCCTTTTAATGCAGTAATATCAAGCAGGAAAAGTAATTAGAATTTGTCACTTTAAGGAGCTGGAACTGACACAGAAGTGAGAAACGTCAGAAAAACACAGTACTGGTTCACGATTACCACACAGCAGTACAAAGAACATCCACTGTCTCCTGTGCAGTTGGTCCCAAGGAAAAGCGGAAACGGGAAACGTTGCTGGAATCTTGAATTTAACGTAAGGCAGTCAACGCAATTCTCTCTAATTAGAAACCCTGTTCTCACATTTACTAATGCATGTGGTTGCTAATCTGCCTCTAACGCTTAGTAAATGACCTTGATGTCAGTATATTCAACCTTGTAGGTCATTCCACCATGAACAGAAGAGCTGAAATACGCACAACTTCCACTAAGTCGGACATCACAGACGCCAACAATAACGCCCGTAATTACTCCAAGCTCTTCCCACATCCGCTCTCTAAACTAGTTTTTCCACGTAACATGGACTAACATACGGAATTAATTCCTTTTTTCAATACTAAAATTATTACATCCACTTGACAGCGAACCTGCCACATAGAGCGAACAGACGTCTCGCAGTCCGGTGTAGTTTAAGGCCACATAACTTCTGCCTTGTCTTTTACAGATCGTCAGGATTTTGAATGCAGCAAAGACGAAAAATTAGATAATAAAGAATGCAAAACTGATATTTAATAAAAGCAACGTTGAAATGAGTTGTTTGTCTCTTTGTTTTTGCATGTTTCCGGGCGCATAGCAAAAGCAGCAGGTGCTTTGATTTATTTGCTCGGAGCGAAACAAAGTATGATTCATATGCGCCTGTAATACGTTTTTCTTATTCTCACAGCAGGATACAGTCGTTACGTAGCTACCAGAAAGTATCCCAACGTATCAGGAATACCCAGTGCCAGCTTACCAAAATAAACAGACTGCCCGCCGAGAAGCTGCTAGAAAAACCATCCTTGTTTTTGCAATAGTAACTTCAGCCATCGGAAATTTATTGCAAAACATTTCACCCCGTGTAAAACGTAGGTTATCCCCGTGTTTATCACTCCGTGAAGAGGAACAGAAGACGGAGAGTTTAAGGCACCACGTACACTATTAAATGTATACAGTGGTTGATGAAAACAGCGTTCTGCTTCATGCTCCGGACACCTTTATACCCGGAGAAACAGCCCAGGTATAAGCCGTGGCAACAAATGCTGTCTGCATGTGAGTTGTAACAGAGAAATCTATTTTTAACCTACGTTCATTTTTTTCAGAAATAAAGATTATAGTATCAGTATGTTCCCTACATCTGTGTCTCCCCTCTTTTCAATAAATGAACCAGCTGGCCGATTTTCTATGAATAACACGCTACTGAAGCCTACACCCAACGCAATAATTTCTAATTTCCTAAAATTGGCAACAGTCAAACAGCGGAAGCCAGATTAAGTGGTATTGGCGCCATTTAATTTCAGATCTAACGTCATGTTGGCCTACGGTAAAACACTGTTTGAAAAATACGAAACTTTCGTTCGGGAAATTCGTTGTACAACGTAAAACAAGAACATGGAAGGTGCACGTAAAGCGTCTCCTTTTTTTGCAGAAATGATTAGTGAGGCACTAAAGCTGCGCAATTGAAATTTGGTACAGAGACAGAACATAAACGTGTTTACGCAAGAAATATTGTGCGTACGACAACACTTGCAAATATGGCGGTGATACTAAGCTTTGGATGTCTATGCGACAAAAAGAAACACACCGAGTACGCTAAACTTACTAGAGTCATAACTGATTCACACCATAAAACAATATCAGTAATGATGATGACGATGTGATAGCGTCATAGGACTATAACATCAAGCAACAGAAAAGTAAGCTTATCAGCTCTACTTAGAATGCCCTTCAAATGTACGTCAACCGGCTCTCTCGTCACAAAGACATGGCAGGTCGGTCCTCCACACACTACACAAAGTGTGTGAAATGTGACCAGAGTGGAAAACAAGTTGCGGTGCGACGTTACGCTCCGGGTTTGAGCGTGAGGCGCGAGGCCAACAACCCTTCCCCGCAAAGTTCTCCGTAATATGTAACAAAGATCCCGAGACTGGACAAATATGCCTACCGCAGAAATACCTGCGATATCTATGAAGGATGAAACATCAAATATTGATATAAAACAGGTACTTGGAAGGTAGAGAGGGGGAAAAGTTTAATTTACATACAGTATCAATAAAGGTGGTTACGCTGCCTGAGGGAGGTAGAGGCAAAACGGACGAACCAAAAATACCATGACAAAAGCAGGCTTATGGATGACATATAAAATTAAAGTATTCCTAAATTTTTGTGTGTGGTAACAAAACTGACATGCAGAAAAGAAGTTCATCGGGAGACTGTGAGAGAGGATAAGTCCTGCAAAGTAGCGTCGCGTCACTGCTTGACTGGGACCCGACGTTTCGAGACAATGGGATTGTCGCAACTTCAAGGGTCGAAACATCCATTCCATATTCGTGGATTTTTGGAACCCTGAAGATCAGACCACCACAACGTCACGAAGCGTCGATTACCGATCACCTGGTGACACATCGCCACATCCCACAAGAACGGACACCTCAACTGCACCGCTGCGAACGTCCAACAACTGTTCAGTCTTACAAGTGCTTGTTACTGGTTCAATTCGACAACTATTACGATCCTTTCTACTTCTCAGTACCCTCAAATACACCAGGAATTGGCGCTCTCGCCGGTAGACGACGTCTCAGATACACAGCACTTCTCAACGAAGATATTTCCAGCGCCGTAAGATGTCATACAATTATCCTTCTCACAGAAAACGCACGGAAGATCAAATTCCCGAAAGTGATTTGTGATAAATCCCTTCGTAATGTGTTCGTCATATCCCTAGAGTTTCTCTATTGATCTGGAATGTCTAAGGTATTAAAGGACCGGGAAGTACGCGTGATGTGTCGAAGGTCATTTCCACATCACACTAGCTGCAACTACTTCATACAGTATCAAAACAGGACACTGGCAGCATCAAATGGTTTTCCTTTCATAACGTGTTTCACCGGTCATGGGTGGTGTACAGAAGAGTGTCTGTGAAAATCTGCAGGCTTTTTTCTATATACTGGCCCATTAGCAATTTGCAGATTCTCTCAAAACTAAAGAATCTGAATTAATTGCCATTAAATGAAACTGTATTCTAATAGAATCTGTTCATGCCAGTAGTAATGACATGTCCCTGGCAGTTTCACACAATTTCCTGGTCATAACAGCGTACCAACGCCCATCTTTCCAACACCAGAAACATCATACCTATGCCAACAATACAGTATATAGCCTACATACAGTATTCTTTTTCTTTTTTTAAAAAAGAGAGAGGTAACTAGAACTAAGGTTTAACAACTCCACATAAGGTGGTCTAGATGCAACAAAAATTATTAAAACGCTTGTCTTAAAAATATTCCTTGGTAGCAGACATTGTATACACAAGAAATGTGATCTTAGTAATTAACCAACTTAATGCACAAATTCTTGTTTTATAAGAAGTTTATTATATGCCTCTACATGTTTCAAGCACTGTGTGCTCATCATGAGGAGGTCAAAATTGTATTATACAGCATCTGGTATCATCATACCTGTAGG
>Ga0136643_10007532_pt1 | contig 15752 bp, 12 predicted proteins | sample TergutLab28metaG_FD_96883 | JGI IMG/M metagenome (GOLD analysis project Ga0136643, IMG submission 96883) | Labiotermes labralis P1 segment gut microbial communities from Petit-Saut dam, French Guiana - Lab288 P1 (version 3) (version 3) | ecosystem: Host-associated > Arthropoda: Insects >... | reverse complement strand
ATGAAAAGCGAAGTCTACAAAGAAAAAGTAAACACAAGAGACGAATTGGTCGCTCGCATTATGAATAGTGCTGCCTTCATAGAGCAAGTACGCCAAGACGACCTCAGGAGAGCTACACGTACTATTGCCAAGAGGTTTGAAACGTGCATTGAAGTCGATGATGGGATTTTTGAACAATTACTTTCAACTGTTGCAATTATTGAGATCATTTACATAACCAATAAATGCAATCAATACGTCATTTGTCTTTCCTTCATACCTTTTGTAAGGCTTTTTATGCTTAAAATTCAAACAGTTGTATCTCCACACCCAGTTAAAATTGGACACATGTTTATATGAACTTATTTACTCGGAATAGTCCATACTGCCACCTCCTAAAGTATTTCCTATTCCTCCTGAAACACCCTGTGTATTACTTACTGTAGTAGGGATCCGCACGGAATACTTGAAGCTCTGGGGGTTCAGAGAAGCCAAGAATATCATCACAACTGTAGCGTCAACATAAGTCATACATTGGGGTCGAACCATGCTTATGAGCCAGAATGAACCAATAGCAAGCACACAGTACAGTCTACGATGATGATTACGATGATGGTGATGCTGACGACGATAATGATATTGTATTCGGATGTTCCTGGCTATAAAAATGTATGGTTTCTGTGGTATTCGGTATAAATGTCCTTAGGACACCAATTGTCATGATTCTGTAGGGGTATTGTCAGTTCATCTAAGCGAATTTCGGAAATGTACCAGTTTTTCCCATATTCTTCCCGGGTCGCCATTATGTCTATAGATGATACACTTCATGTGTAGAACCACACACCATTACAGCATGACCAGTGGAATCTGAAACGGACTGTGCCTGGGCTCGTTTCCTTATACTCGGAGCTAGACAGGAACGATTAATTAATTGATTAATTAATTAATTACGTAATTAGGATCCTTATCTTTCCATACCATTTCAGCATCACTTTGAAACTCTTACTTTTTGGTGCATGAACTGCCTGTACCATGGTTTGAACCCTGTTGAGAGCGCGTGTCCAAATTGTCTATAAATTACGAAGAAATCCTTTCGCGTGTCCATGGGAGTTTTAAACCTTTAAACGCCGAGTTAAATCCCATCTGCCATTTGCTGGCATTATTAGGAGCTCATCATATTCTCCACGTTAGCGGGGTAAGGGTTAAAGAGCATAATAAGGTATTGGAGTCTTCCATAATCATTATTGATTATTGCTTATTATTATTATTACTACTTATTATAATTACAATTGTATAATAAATTCACAGTATAATAATTACATTATATTTCTAATACAGGCCTCCTCGAAGTATGCGATAGGGAAGAAAATGGAAGTAAATGGTGGCTGCTCCTGCTTCCCCTTTGAAAAGAAGAATGCAAAACGTTTTGTCCAATGTCACGTATTCTCCCAGTCACCTCCAGGCCGGTGCCCCAATGATAAAATGTCCAGTCAACACTTCGCACTACTCCCGATTTGTGTAAAAATATTTCACCCGCAGTATTATTTGGTAGCATATGTAATTCATACACAGTCTCAACGCAGTCAGATATGTGTATGTGTACACATACACTTCACAATATACACACACTGGTCGGGCAAAAGAAATAAGAGAAAATGGGACAGTAGTGTATGCCGCGTGCCAAGGAAATCTTTCCGTATGCCATTTTGGGCACGCGTGCCTTAGGTTCGTCAGCCCTTGCTAGACATTCCAGAGTCCCTTACATTTTTTAAAGCGTAGTGGCAACTATGTAAACAGCTTAGTCTGACATCCACGACTCTGCATGCTGATCACAGAATGTCATTGTGTTCCGTGTGGTTGTCACAACATAGAGCGATTATTTCCCCGCATAACTCCAGCCGATAGTTCTTTGTAATAAAAATGGACTGTGTTTTTGTGGGGTTGGGAGTGACAATTTTAATATTATTTACAGGAACATTATTCCTCGCCCTATACTACGGTTTTGCCCCTGTCAGTATGATAACTCCAATGCTTCATAATCATCTTTTTATCTTAATACTAACCTTACAGGAAGAAGAAACGGATGAAATGGGGAAAAAGTCAAAGAAAGTAATGCTGTTTCGGATAACTGGAAGCTTTGGACATAAAAGTACTTTCACACTGTCATGAGGTTTCAAATTTTTATAGTGCTAGTGGCAGACTCTTTCCGTCTTCCTTCTATTCAACCTTCAAAATAATGCTTCATTTATGATTTACAGTATCGATAAATCACGCTCTGCTCTCAGCTCAATCGTAACAAACCAGGATGAAGCGATAAGTTTTATTCTAGAGATATCTGGTTCTAATGCTAGAGAAGCATGTGGAAAGACCACGGCATCCAGTACACTGTGGGGTCGTGGGTGACCCTATTTATAATTAACACAGCTGAACTCCGTTATAACGACCTCGGTTAGTGCGACACCTCGGCTATAACGTTATACATTCTGTGGTACCAACTAATTCCCCACAAGGCACATGTTTTTCTGCCTTCCTTAGTACGACATACATAGGAGCATAACATGCCTTCTTCGTGGCGCAAACGGAATTTGAAAAAAAAATTCGAAAAGAACGAAAATTTAGCACAAGGTTCGAATCTGGAAGATCAGGTGTCGTGATACTCGAAGAGTTCAGGGTCAAGATATCATGGTCACAAGGGTGACAGAATGGACAGCAAGGAACTACACTGCGCAAATCTCCAGCTACAGCATGTGCCGGAAATACATACACGGCACAGTAAAAGCCGCGGTATTACTAAAATCATCAAATTGTTAAAATTAGACTGTGCGTGTTACAGTGCTGTTCCATTCACAGTAATCAATTTCTTTAACACATTAGTAAAGTTCTGAAATATCGGACATTATAGCACAGCAGTACTTAGGTCATGAGTTCCTGTTTTGACGACCGATGACGTATTTACAGTTCTCGCTCTTGTTTTTGAACCTTTGACCTGCTGTGTAATATTCGTCCATAGTATTTTGCGATCAGTTTCTGTTTCCGTGACAACAGGCAATTGATCTGGGTTCAGTTTGCTCTTACGGTCTTAGTCCCATAACAGGAGTTTTCCCTGTGGTTATGACGTCAACACGGAAGACACTGTGTGGTCATACATGACAAGAATGCAGAATTCACACACACGGCTATCAGAAAATAAGCTTCCAAAGTGATCGCAACAAGAGCTCTGAGGGTTCTGAATACAGACCTTTCGAGAACCGCACAAAATAACACAGTGCTCCTCTATGGGTAATTTCCGTGAGGTCATCAACTAGTTCGACTGAACATTTTCGTGGTTCTTCTCAGCCCTTCCAGACATATGATGGTGAATTACTGAGATCGTACTACCAGTTCTTCGTTTCAAAACCATTCCAATTCTTTAGGCATCTATTGTCCTGTCATTCGACACTGTAGCCTGAGTTAGTGGACAGAGTCGTAAATACAGTGGTGCGTAAATCAGACAGCAGCGAAAACGCAACTGTATCGAGCTAGAGGCATGTTCCAGGGGGCGGATTCTGGATTTCGTTAAGCTGGTTACGATTCTCCCCATTCCAATAGGTTCATAAAAACTGAACACAATGTGTGCCTTCGTAATCAGCACCAATTAATTTATCATCGATATTATATCAAATAAAATGAATAATGCCTTTTCATGTCCCCCCGCACTGTCAGTGTAAAACTGGACGCTTGAAATCTATGAAACAGTATGACATAAAACGCGAGAGAGACAGACTGTGTGTGCTTACAGTGGATGTATTTGTTATGCTGTTAGTAAGAGACAGCCTGTGTGTTGGATTATTAATTCGTTTAGCAAGGACAGAGGAATGTTGGGAATTGTGAAGTCTGATATATAGGGGTATGTGAAGCTGTTAAATGGACAAACCGCACGGCTGCATGCAGCAGTGAAAGCTGTCTGTCTCTTTCTACACCAGTAACCTCTGTCTGTGTTGTACAGTACAGCGTACAAGATGTAATGTGTATATCTTTATTCTTCTCACCGACAGGATTCAGCACCTTGTTGCTACACGAGACTCAGTATTGTTACAAAAATACACACAAACGCGAAGTAAGTCCCGACTCAAAACAACATTAATTGGTCAGTGTAACATAACTCGTTATTTATTCAAAAGCTACATGTTTCGATCTAGAGATCAACCTTCATCAGGTTAAAATACATAGTTATAGTCGATCTCTACACCGAAACATGTAGCTTTTGAATAGAATAATACAGTTGTGTTAGACTTGCCACTTAATGTTGTTTAGAATTTACAAAACACAACGGGATGAATTATGTGCACATCCTGCCATCGACCAGACCGCTCATGTGGATGAATGAAAGAAATACCATAAAACTGCATGTACAAGTCTTCCTTAGGATGAACATTTGGACGTTCGAAACATGTCGAAGACACAATAATTAAATTAAAACATTAATCTAAAAAGTGTGCATATTGTTGGTTCTAATTACATAGATATATCACAATGCGTGGCTAAAAAAACGTAAGGTTTACAATTAAAGTTACATACGGATATCCACACTAGCATATACACTCTATTAGTTATGTATTTTGGGCTCCATGATTGGTGTGTTGACATAGACCGCGCTGCTGCGCCTTAGGACGGTGATGAAACATGTACAGATTAGGGTTTAGGCTTTTGTTCTGATATTGCTACAGTATAATGACATGACGTATCATACACAAATAAAACTATTTTCTGCTTTATTTGGGGCTGTCACAGCCGTCTTGCCGAACATTCAAGTCTTCCGAGCTATTACGCCGTGTCGACTATTAAAGAATTATCAGCGTTTTGAAGAATTGTAGCGCCTCCATCTTCGGTGTCAGGTATCTCTAGACGAGTGTAGTTGTCATTGCTTTCCAAGACAAAGTGATCCAGTTCATAGCTACTGCCAACATTACACATTCCTGCACAGGACACACACACACACACACACACGCACGCACAAAACCATCACATTTTTTCCTCGTGTGTGTATGTGCCTATTTACGTGCGAAGGAAATGTAAACGGGTTTTAACTACGTTTCCTTGTTTGATTCGCTTTGGTTTGCTGTTGGGGTAGCATGTGACGTACAGGGTAACTGCCAGTCAGCCCACTCTGTGGCTGTCACTCAAATCTTGCTGCTCGGATATTACGTTCCATAGCAGCTTCATTCGAAGCATATAAACACCAACCCTCTGAACGTCAACTGGACAGCTGGGCTACACAGCAAGTTCTGTGATACTGCGCACTGTTACACCGTCAGCTGTCTCCCATTGTTATACTATTAAATAAAAGTCATCACATATGTTTTGCGTGAAGACGCTGTTAGCAGATCAAGTTATACATGGCAGAAATGAAGAAGGTAAAATGGGTGGTGAATAAGAGTACACAACTCACTTTCTCGAAAAACTTGGCTACTTATAAACCATTTTTTAAAAAGCTAACTATTTTAAAACCTGGTGGCCGAAATAGCGACTCCCTAAGGGCTGAACGAACCGGGGATCTAGTCCTGATGCTGGCGAGATTTTCCGATCCCGTCCAGACCGGCCCCGAGGCACATCCAGCCTCCTGTGCAATAGGTGTCAGGTATTTCCCGCGGGCAAAGCGTCCGGGACGTGGTGCTGACCACCAACTCTCTTCTATCGCCGAGGTTGCAAATCGTTTGGAGATAAACTTATGCCTCCATTTTGCGCTTGCATAGACATTTCACGGAACGACCTTTACCTATACTTTAAAACATACTTTAAGAAAGTTTCTTTTAAAACTCTTTACTTCTACCTTATAGAACTTTCGATAGTTTCACGCAATAGTTTCTTAAAGTAATTTACATTTTAAATAAAAACTCTTCATGGTTAACAAGAAAATTAACTGAAATGTAAAACAACATTTCGAAAAACAGAACAACAAAATGTTATTCCTGAAGGCTATTAGGAATACAATTCAGTATATTCATAGTGTAATAACAGAGTTGCTTTATTTTACTTTTGTGTATTGTTACTTAAACAGTGACAATATAAACCGCTTATTATAGGAAATACATAATTTTTAATGCAAATCTCGTATGTAACTAGACGAAAAGGCAAATTAAGAGAAAGTACATGTATTGCAGAGTACAGGCTTATATTTGTGTCTTACACGAAGGAATGAAAATTTGTTGAAAAATTGAGATCAATATGCCACAAATTCCATTACTACAAGGAGTGCCTTTAACTCTGTTATGCTTATGACAACACTGTTCTGTGACGAAAGAAGTTAAACCTGAGACAACCTCAGCGAGTACACTCTGTGAATTCTGGTCGGCTTTTGTAGAAGTGAAGGCTAAGCACGCTGAGTTAGGAGGCTTTCATATGTCCTCATGTCCACCCTGCAAGTAAATGGAAGTTCGTCTGTGCCACATGGGACAGAACAAAAACTGACGGAGAAAATTAATCTTTTATTGCTGTGCTGTTAGTTCAGGTGGTAGGAAGTTAGCCAGCTGCTTCGAGTCAGAACGAGAAAACAAAAATATAGATATAGAAGTAGCATACCAGAAGCTAAACACACGGTTATTTTAGGTATTCAGGATGGGTTTCGTGAGGGTTTGGCAGTTATAAATGGACTGCCGAGGTAAAAATGAGAATTTAGGGCCGTAACCTAGCTCAGATGTCTATGAAGTGATTTTTTTTTTACCATGGTACAACAGCCCCCAGTGGACTAAGGCCTCCTCTTTATCGAGGATTCATGATCACACTCATTTAGACACACCACACTCGGTAGGACTCCTCTGAACAAGTAATCAGCCCGACGCAGAGACCTCTGCCTGACAACACACAACACTCACAAGAGACAGATATCTTTGCCCCGGCGAGATTCGAACCCACAATCCCAGCAAGCGGGCGGCCGCAAAACCATGCCTTAGACCGCGCGGCCACTGGGATCGGCTATGCAGTGATTGCTGGGATGGAAAACAGAGCTAGGGCCACCAAGTTTAAGCATGTTTACAATTGCATACACCTCCTTTAAGTATTTTATACCACCAGCCTGAAGGTGACACTTTGAGGTCGAAACAACTTGCCACATTAAAGATATAACGTGTAGTAGTTGTGCTGACGGCACTTTGTGTCTCGAATTATAAATCTAATACAATGGAGTGGCACTATGTAACAAAAGTGCAAGTTTACGAGATACCAATGTGAACGAAAAATGTGCTGTACCAAGCAAAAATATGTCATTAAACCGGGCGCCACTCAACCCGCGAACAGGAGTAGAAATTATCTTCTCTAAAAATAAAAGACGGCTGTTGGTTGACATCGGGTCTATCTGTTGCAACGAGTGGCGTATGTAGCTGATCGGGGGGCTCCCATAGAATTATCAGCGAAGTTACTCCCAGATCAATATGAAAGCCGCGTTGTCACAGGAACGGAGCCTGTTCGGAAACATCCCACAATAAATTTGAGTATTCTCTAAGCTTGTTCCCCCCGCCCAAAGAATTCTGCACAGACAAACGATTTCAGTAAAAATAGCCGGACCAAAATTTCAATATTTCCACTTCGAAAATTCGAAACTCAATTTGTTTTAAGTTCCAGGCCGGAGCCTAAGGAAGGGGTACAGGGGGAGGCATTACGTCAGGAAGTTCACACACCCAGACTGCCGAGCTGCGGCAGTTCATAGGGGAAGAATGTCACGCACGGCATAGTGGTTGTGAACCGGTTGCCAAGAAGACAGAAGCTAGGGACATGGCATAGCTCAGGTGATATAACGTTGGCTGGCCTACAGTTGAATTTGTTGTGACAATCTGAGACTGGCTTTGGACGAAATGGCGCTAGAGAAGATCTTGCTACCTGCGCTTTTCTGGGTTATTACGCAGCGAGGAGTGGTAATTCCTTACCGACATTTCGGGGCAAACTATCCATCCCATCTTCAAGAGTCAAGATTCTAGAGCGCAGTTCTCTTCCACTTCGCGGCGGTAGCCTAAAATCGCGTAGAGAATATTTCCCTCCGAGTTTCTCCAGTGTTCCCCTATTATTCACCATTCCACATTTACCCATTATTTATCCCTCAACGCCCGCGAAGTGTCTAGCAACCCTGACAAGGTAAGACGTTTTAATCTCACCGGACTTTAAATTCATTTCTGAAGTGGCACTCAGCTATTCAAGTGTGTGTTTTTGAAGCGTGTCATTTAACGACGCTATGAAGCGACGATTATAAATGAGTGAATGAGCGTGGAATGAGAAAACCTGTCACAGTGCCACTTTGTGCACCACATATCCAACAGGACTAGATTGGGTTTGAAGCAGGGCCTCCGCGGTAAAAGGTCTTAGCCATCGCATCGCTTACTTGCCTGGTCGAACAGTAAGGAAGTTAAACTGAAGTCTGGTTAAAAGGCTCGAAAACATTGCATAATGATGTAAAATTATAATTGATGCTAATGAAATATAACAACCGCCGATCATTCACGTTGTGATTTGGGCAATGGCACTTCAGTAAGCTAGGTGCAACATTTTGAATGAACATCTGCATATCCTCAACATGTAGAAGAAACAATTCAAATATCTCTCCTCTCGGAAAACGAGCTGATCAAAGCAGAGGGTAACAAACTTCTTGGCAGAAGGTAAATAGAGAGATAAGGTAAATCGTATCAGGTTATGAGTAGGAGAATGGATCCACCCATTTCTTACGCGCCTGTGTCAGAAGGTACTAGAAAACTTACGTGTTTCAGGGGTCTCAACTCTGAGACGAAAAGAGAGAAAATATTAACGTAATCGTTAAATTCATTGCTCCATTCCCTTTGATATGAAAATGCTGCACGTTGTGTGTATACAGAGCTTCGTGGGTTTCTTATTAGTAGTACAGGAAATAGTATTTACCTAAACAGCACAGAAAGAGCGGATTTAACTGATACAGGTGAAAATATATTTCCTGTGAGGTAGGAATTTAATATTATATTTTTTAAATTTAACTTCGTGTTTCAATGGGTTTAAAATTTTGTAGTTCAAATTATTTATAATATTTTTGTAAATGCCGTAAAAGGCACTGTACATCTAAATAGCCTGCAATTTACTCGTAAATGTAGACTGCGTTCCTTTAGGGAATTCATCAAAAAACTGATAACCGGCTTTCTCTACATCAAGAATTTATTTCAATGGCACAAGGAATATTGTTTCGTAAATTCTGTATTTTTGCAAGTGCGTAAATCGACAACTTAGTTCCTTGGGAAGATGTATATAGAAATAGAAATATATAGTTCCTGGGTCTCCACCCAGCGGTCCGTAAGCGTGTACTATGTGGCTCGTGGCCACATTTCCAAATTGTGTACGTACTGTAAAAATTACACAACAATAATTAAGGCGATTCATTAAACCACTAATTGCTAATCGTCTATGTGCGGCCCTCGAACCAGACCGCTGGAACTGGTGTGGTCCTTTGACATAAATAATTTGGAAACCCATGATATAGCTAGTAGACAATCACTCTCAAACAAAACATTACTGTGGCTGTGTTTGGCAAACTGTATATCTTGTAATTTACTTTTTTACGTACTTATGTATGTAATAAATCTGTTATTGTGATTTTTCTGTGCTGCACAGAGCACGAAGGGAACTTATTCTTTGTGGGTTGGACCGACTTGATCTGAGCACGATCGTAAAGGAAACGCCCTATATAACGTGGAATTGTACAATGATTAACGCATGATGAATAGGAAAGGACGCAAAATAAACTGTGATAACCTAAATTAAGGCACTAACCTGCACCTGGTGGGTTTGAAGAAGCCCAAGAAAATTTTCGGCTAGGAAAGCCAGTATTCTGGAAAGACTGAGACTCGGAAACTCGCGTCTATGGAGTGCACGCCCGCCCTATCAAACGTTCTGTCACCATCACCGTACCTGAATTGATCAGCGTCATATTAATGTATTCATGGAAAGCATCCCATTGTGGTAACTGATAATCAAACATTAAGATTTTCCGCTCGACACAAGTTTATTACTTCACATCACTGTACAGATTTACAAAGACAACGTGTTCTCGCAGGAAAATAAACTACACCAAAACATTAAAAGTTAGTTTAACATGTGACGTCAGTATATGCAAAATGTAAAGATGAAGGTCTATAATTGCAAAGACATTATCTAGTTTTAACGAACAATTTTGGTATCTATTGAATAACTTCAGTGCCAACTAAATAGACTCAAATTTTCGAATGTCTCACCAGCGGACATACATACTCCCAACAAATCAAAGAAACTCCATATAAGAGAAGATATCAAACTTTTGTAATTTTCGTACAAATATACTCAGATTTATAACAATGTCTATGCTTAGCCAAAGAATTGGACAAAAATTAGTTCAAAACAATGGAGATAATTAACTGTGGTCTGAAAAAGAGTGTTAATCGAAAATACCATAATAAAAAAAATCAAATGGCTTCATAAAAACAGTGATAACCTTAAGTAACTATGCACCTCCTACCCCATTTCATATCCCACATTACTTGACAACAGAAACACACATTAAAGAAAATCAGAAGGCACTCTGTTAAGGAAGGGATCGAAACACAGCCTACATGTGAAAAAATGGATTGCAAATTTATGTTTAGTGGAAGAACGTCATCAGTCGACTAACTTTGGCCCACCCGCACACAAAAAACCACCTTTAGAAGCGTAAAAGACAGAGGTCATTCAAACAACAAGAAACAATTTATGAAGTGCAATCAATAAATGTAGAAGCAAAGTACTTACGTGGATCATACAACAACGGCTGTCTCCATTTTACATACCAGACCTTGAAACAACCACACTGAGTGACACAGAAAACACAAGTACTTATTTGACGTTGCTACTGGAAAATCACAACAAATATTCTTGGCCACTAAGTCTCTAGTAACCCGGCCTTCGGTAGTCCAGAACGTAATTTCGTATCTATAAGCACAACAGAACTTTCGAGTTCATAACAGATCGAGCTTGCATCACAGAGTGATGTCAGAAGGTAAAGGAAGCAATAAATGTGGCATTAGGACAGTCAAGGAAGGGGGTGAAAGAAAAATAGGGCCAATAACGGAGGATAAAAGTCGATTACGTCACGCACCAATGGGGCATTGCAGCAAACCTGAACGAGAAGAAGATTTGTTAAGCATAAAATATAACGACCAAAGAAACAGCAGGCTAGACATAGGAGAAATAAATGTAGTTAAATTAGGAAGAAACTGGATATAAAACAGGCCATTAGAAATAAAATCGACCCATGTAACACTTAGCATAATGTTCGAAGGAGAATACCAAAGAAAAGTACGTGAAGTCATAGGAGGTAATCATTGTAGACGTCTACATAGAAAGACTATTAGAACACTCAAGCAAGTAAACACTTAATTCAGAAACACCTCGAAGCAAATAGTTCAAAACCTTTCACGGCGCAAATTAAGAGGTACAATTAAGCTATACAAAGCAGGGAAGATAATTAGTTCGATAGAAGTTTTGCCCAAGGCCCCCCCCTTCCCCCCGCCCAGTTTAACTACATCTCTTAAAAGTATCATCGACCAGTACGCACCTGTTGCCATTTCGGCTGATGTTAAGAGATGTGTGAAGTTAATGTGAGAAATAAAAGAATTTAGTCATACATGCTGACCGTGTGTAGTCCGGTTAATCAAATAATGCAACCAACACGGTACACAAATTCGTTGAACACAAATACATCTATTATTTAACTTCTCTGTATTTCGGTCTGTCTTCCACACTCACATACACAACACTGTATTATTCATATGGCATCGCTGAAGAGCGGTTACAAGAAAGAAACGTGTAGGAGTAATTAAGTAATAAGAGTATCTCTGATAAATTAATTTGTGTACTTTGTTTATTGCGTTATATGATGTAAAAGAACTCCCATTTATTACTAAAACTCATAATAATGACTGGCATCATTGGATATTACCAGTGTGTACAGTAATATCCTTACAAATAGATTCAGAAATATCGTCAGAGACCTCTTCGGCTTCGACATTGATTCAGGTTAAAAAAAAAAGGATGTAATCAGTTTCTGTAAACTTGTCACCAAAAACGACTATTTTATAGTTGATGGAAATTTACATGGTCAAGGGAGCGGACTTGCAGTGTTAGTCATAAAATCGTTTGTAATTTTCAAACTTTACTCACAGCGCAATGCCTGACACGAAATGCAATCTTCATCACTGACAAAACAAAATAATTTTATTACCTAGTTACATAGTTTGATAAATTCTATCTAGAAATTTCGTGAATATTTGGAATGGATATATATATATATATAAAGGTAAAGTGATCCCGTTACAGGCCCGGTGTGGCCCAGAGGGTGGGTAAAGGTATAGCTCTACTCTTCAATGACCGCGACACTAGAAGGGGGTGAGTGGTCAGCAGCACGCCCCAGCCGCACTTTACCCCCGGAAAAGACCCGGTACCCATTGTACAGGAGGCTGGGTGGGCCCCAGGGCCGGTCTGGACGGGCAGAAAATCTCGTCCCCACCGGGATTCGATCCAGGACCGATGTTTGTGTGTGTGTATATATATATATATACAAACACGCACACAAACATACATATGTACGTACGTACATACATACATACATACGTACGTACGTACGTACATACATACATGCACGTTAGACAGCATGGACTGACAAAACGATTAGTGGAAATGATCTGGCGAGAATGAGAAAATAATTGGCCTTGGCCTAATATGAGGTGCCACCTAGCATATTTTGGGTCCCGGGCGAGATTCCACGACCACGAGATGATGATCCGATGATCCCGGGGGGGGGGGGGGGGTGTCGGGGGCGGTGCGGGGGGCGGGTAGCTAGGGGGAAGACTAGTTCGGGGCAACACACAGGCTGAAAAAATGACGCATTTCGAAAAGAATGTGGTGAGCGAATGCACTGTGCAAAAGCTTTCAGGATTGGAAGCAGCGACTCTATATTTCCCCATCAAAGCTGGCGCATGCGCATCTATCGCATTCCTGTCAGGGATAATCTCCTGATCTGTGGAGAGCACCAATACACCATAGCGTTTTCACTTAGCCATTCTGCTTGTTTAGAAAAAGTAACCTAGTTGTTTAGTCGCCAGCTTTTTCACCCTGGAGGCTCAGGTTGATACTAGCACTGTCAACGTAGAACCGTGGGTTGACATAGTGATAGTGTGACATGTTTACTTCGTGTACTTCAGGTTTTCAGTGTTAACTATTATTCTACCATTGCCTCAAAGTCATTCATCTACTAACTACGCTATGCAGTCTATATTCTGAAAGCTTTCCTATGCGATCTCAAAAATATATAACTCTCGGAAAAACAGGGAAAATTGTTTGCTATCTAGATTTCCACATAGAGTGCTCTGCCGTACCGGTTAAATCAACACGCCATTGCTTGGTACGTGTTTTACTGACAACCGTTTCATCTCCATATTACTCTATATAATATTGATCTAACAATGTATTATTTGACATAATCTCTCCGACCACATTATGGTCCTGGGGTTGACTCAGACTGTAACAGAAATGGGTACCAGGAATATTTTCTGGGGGGTACAGACGGTCGGTGCGTAGGGCTGAATACCTTACCATCTTCATGTGCCGACTGTCTTGAAATCTGGAAGCCTCACCCTCCTGGAACACTCAGGGCCTATCCAGGCCTGTACAGGGATTGCTTTACCTTGACAAATGTATCATCAATTCGCCCCTATTGACACTTATTTTTCCTCTCAAAATCCGTTACCCTTTAGAACCAATCTCAACTATTTTTATCTGTATTTTAATTCTTTAAACCACGTATTACTTTTAAAATTTAATATTCTATATCTGCGCGGAAGATTCAAAAAATTCTACGATGTTTCGATGCACCTGTGCTATGTAACTCACCTCCCTGAAGATGGCCATATGAGTAGTCGAAACATGTAGGAGTTATACTGTGTGTATAATATACTTCCATACACATATGTGCATTTGTTGGTTTTGATATCGTATCTGAGCTTTGATTTTGATGTGTAATAAGATTCTTTCGGAAAAGAAGGCGAATGAAAGAAGAAGTTATATACACCGCACGACGTCAGGCACAAGAAAACTCAAAATGTAAAAATGTAAATTACAGAAGGTCATTTAATAAAATTATTATTATTATTATTGTCGTGGGTGTTGTTATTCTTGTTGTTGTTCAATATGATTATATTCCGAACTAACAGGGCCCTATTTCAGAAGAAGAAAGGCGACATTTCTGAACACAGCCGATGTTCATACAGCTTTCGAAACAGCGCGTAAGAAAGGAAAACTTAGGTACATTTGAGGTAGGCATAAAATTCACAGTTCAGGTGGATCCACCGTCTAGACCCATTGAGAGAAATGACTGTAATTATAATACAATAGTTATGCTTTCAACCCGTAACGCAAATGTATACATTTACTTTACTTACTACATTTCTCAGCGTTCACAGCACTGCATAATGCGAAGCTGCATGGTGTACAGTTCTCGCCATTAATATTAGAATGAATAAAGCAAGGAGTATGACAAGGGATAGGCAGAATAGAAATGGGAGAGGAGTTTGGTGGGGAAATCTGAGAAGAAGGAGACGAGGTGAAAGACATAGGCCTCCGTGGCGATGACATTAAAATTGATCGAGAAGAAAGAGAAAGGATTCATCTGGCTAAGGACAGGGACCAGTGGACAACTCTTGTGAATAGATTAGTGAATTCAGGGCTCAAAAAATGTAGGGATTTTCTGTACTAGCTGAGCATCGATTAGGTTCTAAAGGGACAATCTGGTTAAAAGCTGTACTTTGGTTACCCACTAAATACTCAGAACACTGCTGCATTGAATGGACGCCCGTGTATAAAGACGCCAGCCAAAACGGGCTGAACATCGGCCGGCATTTATATACTTACACATTATATGAATTATTTAATTCCTTTCACATCCCGACATTAGCGCCAGGGAGATGCAATTGATTCAGCCAATGGACACCTACACGCTGGCAGACACGTTGGTTTCAGAAGACTCCGTATTATTAAGTAATAATTTCGATAACTTTGTACGTAATTGAAATGGACTGCCTGTTTGTGTCACTGAATGACAACATGACAGGCAATGTACGTACAACGTAATATTAAGGCGCGTTCGCGTAACCATTGTCACCGTGGAAAAGGAATAAATATGTGTGTGTGTGTCTGCGGCTTTAGGTACCCAGCACTCGAAGCGCATGCGCCGTATAATATTGTCATCTGTGAACTGTCTGGCTGTACCATATTTTTCCACATTACGTCATAAACGACTTGATTTTCGGGAAAAAGTATTGAATTTAAAAGGTGTATTTTGATTTTCTCTGCAAATTTTTGTCTGAAAAATTCCTCATTCTAAGTAGAATTCAGCGAGATAAAACCACAAAAGTACAGATATAGAATGCCTCACATAAAGTGCCGTTATTCTTGTCAGTTTTTATTGAACCTCGAATCTCCTCGACAGATTTTTGAAAAACAATCAGGTATCAAATTTCATGAAAATCCGTTCAGTGGGAGCCGAGCTGTCCCATGCGGACGGACGGAGAGATGCACATGACGATGCCCGTCGCTTGTCGGGGATGCGATCGCGAGCTTTTGGAGCAAGCCGTCAATTATGTCCCACCTGTTGTCAGAATAAGAAATAATTCATTTTACCCAATCAGCGTGACAAACGTTTCCTATGATTTTAGGAACAAAATGTTTGTCCTTCTTTTAAAGAACATTAACCGCTCGTTCTTTGCAAAGTGGGTACAGTGGGT
>Ga0136643_10007531_pt1 | contig 15753 bp, 8 predicted proteins | sample TergutLab28metaG_FD_96883 | JGI IMG/M metagenome (GOLD analysis project Ga0136643, IMG submission 96883) | Labiotermes labralis P1 segment gut microbial communities from Petit-Saut dam, French Guiana - Lab288 P1 (version 3) (version 3) | ecosystem: Host-associated > Arthropoda: Insects >... | reverse complement strand
CTGGCCCAGGATAGAGACAGGTGGCGGACGCTTGTGAGTGCGGTGATGAACCTTCGGGTTCCGTGAAATGCGGGGAATTTCTTGACTAGCTGCAAACCAGTTAGCTTCTCAAGAAGGACTCTGAACCATGGAGTAAGTAAGTAAGTTTACATTATTTTCTGCGGGTGGGATGTCTATTTTCTGTGCTGCTTGTAGGTTATGCTGCTCCCTTCATTCTGAGGCGCGTTCGCAAAGTTGCGAAGAGCGACCTTCAGCTTCGCCATGTTTGTCTCTTCGTTCATTCGCCAGTTAGCACGGAACAACTCAACTTCCACTAGACGGATTTTCATGATATTTGATATTTGAGGATTCTTTGAAAATCTGTCGAGAAAATTCAAGTTTTGTTGAAATACGACAAAAATTACACGTACTTTACATGAAGACCAGTGTACATTTTTAAATCGTATTTCACGCACATTTTCTTAAAATAAGAAATATTTCAGGCAGAAGTGGTGGAGAAACAAGAAACACACATTTTGTGTTCAACAGCTTTTTTTTTTGTTTCGAAAATCGTGCCGTTTATGAGATAAAGTTGAAATATATTGTAAAGCCGGACAGGCCACAAATAACAATATGGCGCATGTGCATTGCATGCTGGATACCTAAGGCTACAAACACATACTCAGAACATGTAATACTTACTACTTTTCCTCTGCAACAATGGTTGCAAGAACGCGCCTCAGTATCACGGTTATACGTACATTGCCTGTCTGGTTTAAGTTACAGGAGAATTATAGCTTGGTGTGTGTGTGTGTGTGTGTGTATTTACATCCCCTGGCACTGATCCATGTCGCATGTGACATATGGAACGTATGGAGGGAGAAGACGCGTATAGAGGGCTTGAGGGAAACCTGAAGGAAAGAGGGCACTTGTAAGACCTTGGAGTAGATGGAAGGATAATATTAAGACGAATCTTCAAGAAGTGGGATGTGGCATGGATGGGATTAACACCGCTACGTATAGGGACATGTGGCGGACTTTTTGAATTATGTGATGAACCTTCGGGTTCCATAAAATGCGGCAAATTTCTTGACTTGGTGAGGACCTGTTAGTTTTTCAATAAGGACTCTGCTTCCTGAAATTAATTAATTATTTATTTAGTTAGTTAGCTGGTTAGTGCTCCCTGTAAATTAAAAATGAAAAGCACGTTAGAACGCGAATACAACACAAAGCAATCATAAGAACCCGCCATAGGACCCTACACTAAGCCAAACGAATCCAGCTCATATCGTCCCATGCTTATTTCTCTCAGACTCCTATTAACATTTTTCTACCATTTACGGCTAGGTCTTCCGAGTACATGTCTTACCTCTCCCATGCTTTATGCATATTCCGCTCATCTCCCCTGCCTTTCCTGGGGCATCTTTGTGGTGTGTTGGCGAGGTTTAAAATTTTTGAAGCTCTTCATCGTGCAGGTTTCTCCAGACTTCCTGTTGCTCCCTCCCCCGTCCATCTGAATGTTCTCCTGTGCATCCTGTTGTCTGACATCCTCAGTCTCTTTTATTTCCTCAGTATGAGAGACCAAGTTTCGCACCCATTTTGTCCAACAGACAATGTTAGAATCTTGTGTATTTTATTAAAAAGGTAAAGCAGTCTCGTTACAGGCCTGAACAGGCCCAAATGGTTCCAAGAATTTAATATTCCCAAATTTGGTGACAACGGCACAGGATGGCGGTAGGTTGTCAGCCTTACGCACCGGCCGCCGTTACCCCCAGCAAATGCTCCTGGTACTCAGTTCTGTTAGAGGCTGAGTCGACCCTAGGGCCATAGTGCGATCGGAAGGTTTTATGTCAATGAAAAACCCACTGACACCAGCTGGGATCGAACCAGCGACCTTCCGATTTGTAGCACAGCACCTTAACCACTGTGCTACCGCGTATTTTAGTACTTAAGTTTTTAAATAGCAGGTGGGAAGACACGGGTTCCTGAACTGAATTATAGCCAACATTCCTCGAGATTTATCTGATTTTAATTTCATTTGAATGAAATTGTGATTTGTTATGGTCGTTCAGGGGTGTACTGGAACCGGTTTACACCGATATGTAAAAAATCACTCCTTTTCTTGAAAAAAAAAATGAAAACTTGCTGTAGTTGGAATGCTGTCGCAGTCAGACTCTGCAAAGCATGTGCACTGATATGACTGGTCGACTTGTGCGACGTATCTCAGACAAAATGAAAAATGTCTGTGTGTGTGACGATATGAAGAAATTCTAGGATCGTGGACAAGTATTGGACAAATTGTGGGACCTGGGGTCAGACGTATAATTTAGAATTCCTGTTCCATAGAAACAAATATATTGTACTCCCATATTATTTTGTCTTACTTTTAATTAACTTGCAATTCCTCCCGTGTTTTCTAAAATTACAGAAGACCAAGTCCAGGGGCAGAGAAGCCTGATTAAACAAACGAAAATTCGAGACGTGCTTGGATGCCTGTCTTTCACTAAACATCTCAAATTCATTTTTCATTCATATAAATTTAAAGCTTTGCTTTCTCCGATTTAATCTACAAAAAAAAAAAATTACTACGAAGAATAATTATTTCATACCATCCATGTTCTAAAGTCTTTTAACTGGTTCCGTCTAAACAATAGCGTTGTCTGTTTTTGTATTTATAAATTTCTGTGCTTTTAATGAAGGTAATCCGAGGAAGTGTGACTCGATTCCTGGCTGGCGCAAGAGGGTTTCATCCCAGCTAAAACCTTCTGACACACATTGAAGTCGACACAGCTTCGTATTCAATGGGCTCCTGGGGCTCCCTCCTCAGGGACAAAGCAGTCAAAGCGTGAAGCTCTCCATTCATACTGCATCTAGTAGCAAATTCAAGACAGAGTCAACTCTACGTCCACTCCCCATACGCGTTCGTGGTGTGTACAAGGATTATTTATACCTTACCTACTTTGTGACCCCCTGACCTCATTAAAGAGAGATGCGCACAGACACGCAAAATAAAAAAAAAAGTTTAGGGCACTCTGACACTCTGACAAACTGGCTAAAACTGTCAACTGAACAAGAGACCGGCAGTAAAAAATTTGTCCTCCACTCCTTCCATCATTCCTAAACTTTTGAACTTTTAACACATTTTCGAAGTAATTATTAAAGCAGTGAATAAAACTCAGCTAGTTTTGATATACTTTTAGCATTTGCCTCGAAAGGCTGAAAGAAATATGACAATGAAATCATTTTGCTTTTAGCAGGTCTTCAAATTAAATTCCTACAAATAATGGATTAAATTTCATGTTTTTTTTTTACCAATTTCATGTTTTGTTTACATGTAAAATAACCACTGCCACCGGGTAACAACCCAATTACAGTAAATAAATAAATTATATTATTATAAACGCTTACAAAAAAAAAAAATTAGACGTGAAGCCCGGAATTATAAATTACAAATTTTCAGCTTTTAGTTTTCGGAGTTTTGAAACGTGGTGCTGGAGAAGGATGGAAAAGATCAGTTGGACCGATCGTGTGAGAAATGGAGTATATCGTACATTTAAAGAACAGAGTGTGTATCCTACATAAACACATAGAAAGAAGGCTAACTGGACAAATTAAATCCAGCACTGGATCTGCCTTCTAAAACTCGTTATTTAAGGAAAGGTAGAGGGAAAGATAGAAGTGAATGTGAGAAGAGGAAGAAGACGGAAGCAGCTACTGGATGAACTTAAGGAAAAGAGAGGATATTGTAAATTGAAAGAGGAAGCATTAATTCTCACTATTTGGAGGTTTTTCTTTGGAAGAAGCCAGGGACCTATCGTAAGACAGACTGCAGTGTTAATTGATCGAGAGTTACACTGGGTTCACTGATACAGAGTGTTTGTCGCGTTTTAGGTTTCACATTGATTACTGTATGCACGCTCATTACTGGTGTTTCCTCTTTCAACTTCAACCAATATACATTATCCAGCCGGGTATGAGCGGTAGCGGTCCACTGCAATGTGAGACGTATGCATGTATGAATGCAGCAACACAAAGAACCCGGAGAGTTTTAACGCCATTGCCAACTGCCATACAGACAGATGCCTGAACGGAGTTGAGAGAGACTAAAGAAGGGTCAGTGAATTGATCCGGAAGTTGGACAAAGAGGACTCTATCTTAGAACTTTCATATCGCTCTTTTAATTTAGGTTGGGTTAACTTCTGTTATACTGGGCTCTATAGTGATTCAAATTAGGTTCTGAGAACTTCAAGGTTATGTTGTGACATTCATATTCGTCGCATTCCTTCGATGAGGTGCGCACCCACAATTTTTCATTGGTGGGGGGAAAGATGTCTGTTCTTGGGACTACATGTAATTTATGTTTGATATTTAAAAAAAACTATGTTATATATATCATGTTGCAAGTATAACTGTAACAAAACACTGTTTGCAACAGTATTTACACACATACACACACACACACACACACACACACACATATATATATATATATATATACATACAAATATAACCAAATGTTCCTTAGCACAAGTAATTTAGATCACACTGTTTAAATATTCTTATTTTTTTATTTTATCAAAGACGTCTAAATTTCTTACTTTCTTTAAAGTCTATCCTGGTCACCAGCGGATTTCAATGGCTGATTTCGGCTGAAAGGCAAATAGCTTAAAAGTTTTAATATCGTCCCATCTACAAAATCTGTGGTTTTTTTTTTTTTTTTTTTAAATTTCGATTTGGTTGGAGGCCTGCAGCCCGGGAGCCCCCACCCCCCCTCGCCCCGTTTGGGTGCACCACTTACCCCGAGACTACACATTTACTACTGAACGGTTCTTTTAGTTAAGCGAGAGATGAAGATATTAAAAAGCAGACCTACTGGGATTTTTATATATATACATATATATATATAAATATTATTACATACTATTATATACATTGAATACTATTATATATATATATATATATATATATGTGTGTGTGTGTGAGTGTGTCACGTGCTACATACTTCTAGAGACAACAATTTCGTGTTAAAAATAAACATAAATAAAATTCCGAAAGAAATTATTTAGACCAGGCCGATAAAACACTTTCAGCCATTTTTATATCACTGACCATTCACACACAACAGCAGATGTCCTTGAATCGCACTGAATTGTTTTTTTTTTTAAATTAGGAGCCTGTGAAAAACTAAAAATGTAAAGAAAAGTACGAAAGCCGTGCTCTGAAAAGAACTTCAGTGACAGCGTGCTCTGATCCCGACCGAAGTGTGGTGGGTCCAGTAAAGTAATAACTGTCACGACAATTACGCAACCCGTAACAACGCACGGCAACGGTGAGCGTGGATTTTCTATTTACACAGGCAGTGTGTTTGAAATATTTACTTGCGCCCCGATAAGCACTGATATATTTGAGTGGGAGAGGTTAATCTCTATGCTTGTCCTCTTGTAAAGCAACTTCTGACAAATTTTTACCGAAGCTTTAACATAAAATGTCACTTTGGATGCAGAGTAATGGAAACTGCGTACGTCCGTCTATAGTAAAGGATATTTTTCGTAACATTTCATTGAAAATATTGTTCAAGTTGATACACTGCCTTTTGTGGAAAAATCGGAGGTAAATTTGTGGGAAAATCAAGAAAATAGTTCACCTTCTTCTTATTGGGCTGAAAGTGCAAAATACGTTTCGAAAGACGTCTTTAATTCAAGATAAACGTTTCTTACATGATTTGAATTATTATTATCTGTTTTTAGACTCTGACGTCTACGTGTTACTCTCTATCCTCCTCTGATAGATCGGCAACCCTATTTGAGTGTCTCCTTTTGCTGACAAGTATTGTTCCCTGCTCCTGAAAACTTCGTGCAGAAAACATATGTTCAGTCTTGCAAAACTTTGGATGACTTCTGTTTTGAACTCTCGGTTCAACGTCATGGCAAGAAAGCAAGAGAACATTTCTTTCTGGGATTCACGTGAAAGTAAACTAACGATCTCTTATTTTGGGGATCGAAAAGAAGGATTTAATTCGAACATTTAATGCATTGTCTACCTGTATTTGTTGTAAAATACAAGCAAGGAGCCAACATAGAGAAAAATTTCCGATTATTTTTCGACCCTGGCAGAAACAACACAAGATATGGAGGTACAAGGCAAGTTTTAGATCTGCTGTACAAAAACTAATGAAGAAAGAAATGCATATTTTTTATCACATTTTAATAAAATAAATTCCTTTAATCAGGCTGAACGTACTTACTGTGAACGTTCTGCGCTGTTCCCAAAGTAAAAGCTGCCCCTGTTGTACTGTGTGACACGCAATACTTCAATAAATCAATTTTATGTCTCGGAAGTAATGTCTACACAACAGAGAAACAGTTTTGACGTACAGGTTGAAATTTAACAAAGCACATAAATAATAATTATAATATACAATCCATATTTGGGAATGGTATATTATTCTTACTGTGGTAACGCACCGTGTTATCTAGGACTTTTAATTGAATCCAGCGCCGTGAGGTTATGCGTATTTTGGTTGTCAACTAATCTGACACGCTAGCGCTCGTACGGCAACTACGAGTAACTAGACGACAGTCGACAGTAGTATACGGAAAAGTGAAAATGGCATCTGTGCGGAGTAAAGGTGCTTCTGGAAATCAAAATTTAACCGCCGATAGACTAGTGAGAGTGGGTTATTACGAATTAGAACGGACGATTGGAAAAGGAAATTTTGCTGTTGTGAAGCTAGCCACACATATTGTGACGAAAACGAAGGTAGGTCAGGTAGTTTCATATATATGCTGGTTTCGAAAAGTTATCCTTAGGGCATCTTGTGAGTAATGTCAGACTAATGAATCTGTGTAAGCACGATTTGATACTTGTATGTTAATGCTGCACATTCAAATGAATATTGTGCTAGTTGTCACGTCTGCGAAGTTCAACACAAGTGGGCATTTGTGAACATCTGTTCTCTGACCGTCCAGAACTGGAGATGAAAACTATGATTGCCGTGTCGTTTTGAGATTCACAAGTCACGTTAGTACGTATGTTTATTCTAATGCGAAGGTTCGTTATACTTCTTCACATAAGGTTGTGGTGAATAGTCTTGGAACACACAAAATTAAAATTTTGTGTGTTCGTTTATACTGTTTTGTCATATTCAGTTTTGAGTGTCCAGTGTTATGAATATCCGTGCCCTTAAATATATACTTTTGGCAGTTATTTTTTGACTGTACGAATTTTGCTACTTGAAGAGATGCGTTAGTTGCATCGTAATGTTACATAGTAGCCTTGGTGGGTTATCGGATTTAACCTTGAGACATGTGGACCTGGCTACTAATGATAAGCGATGTTATAGTTCCCATTTGGAATGTAGCATCACACGTTAGGCCGTTCTGTCAATTGAAGTAAATCGTATGTAAAGAGAAAAAGTGAAAATTTTTGGGGTGTTTTAGCTGCGGACCTTGGCCTGAATTATGTTGTGCCAGTAAACTATGGCTGTGATAGAATACAATGTAGGAGATTTCAAGGACGTATTTGTGAGCCGCATGATAATTCATTATTTTGCTATTAGTCTTATGTTATTGTTACAGTCGGAATGGTTGGCCAAGATCAGTTTTTCTGAAACAAGTTTGTGCCATGTGCTAATTCTTCTTCATAATTGTAGCTAATTGTGTATTGGGTTCTGCAGTTGTAGTATAAATATATGTCAGGTGTAACTTAAGATATTATGAATCTTAATAAACTCAGGACAAAATTTACAGTGTTTATGGGCATATTATTTGTGTTGTTTATGCAAGTGTGGCCTAAAAGCAACATGGGTTTTTTGCTAGCTCACACCTGGTTTCCAGCACAGCATTTTTAACTGCTGCTTGAATAATTTCGATGTAAATTTTATATTAATGTTCATGTGAGGAAACAAAGTCAATTGGCAGGTTGGAGAAGTACAGTGTGATTCTACTGGTTTGATCGTTGGGTTTACTCTGCTTTAAAGCAGTTTTACCAGGAAGTGTTACATGTTACCATTTAATTTGAATTCCTTATCAGTATTGTATTGAAATTATTTGTTAGGTAGTCATAAATTAGGAATAATTTTGCATACTTTTCATTCTAATACATGTTGCTGGAAAGTATGATCACTGGGACATGACAGCTGGAACTCCATTCTCTAGTAGGAAGTGGTGAAGCTGTAACGTAGTTGACAATGGTTTTGCATATTAAGCTCAGTGTTCATGTTTGTCTTCTTACATAAAAAAACAGTGCTGTCATGAATCTTATTGCCTTAAAATAAATTTAGCTGGTGATTTGCATTTAACTTGCCTTGCCTTCTAAGTAGTTCACATATTTGATTCATTGGACTCTTGGAATACCTACACATGGACAAGATTATGATTATAATATTAAAGTGGATCTTAAACAAGTATGATGGCAGATTGATGATTTGTTTCATGTGGCTGAGGGTAGTTTCTGTGCCAGGCTATTGTGAATATTAGGAACCTTTGGATTCCATTCAATTAGGAACTAGGAGAAGGTGTCTGACTACATACCTTCTCCTAGTTTCACACACACAACGGGGATGACACACTTCCTAGATCAATTAGGAATGTTTTGTAAGTAGCAGAGTGACTGGTAGCATCTCAAGATCGGCTGTGCTCTGTGGAGTTAGTTTTAATTGGACGGCTTTTAACTCTTTATCTGAAAACCTTTGTATATTCCCTACCATACAGGAGGTGGAGAATGCATGCATGCATTTGCACATTATAGCAATAAATTGTGATATATGACATATAATTAAACATAGTCTGTTTCTAGACATTCCATGTAGTTGTGAGAGAGGAATTTGGGTAGATAATGTGAAAGGAAAATGTAATTTGAATGTCTTTGTTAAGTGTTCAACCTCAAGGTTTTATAATCGTGTAAGGGATCGTATAATTAAAAATTTCCACTTGGATCAAACCAGAAAGAAAGTAATCATGCTTTGTGGGTAGTGGAATTTTATGTAGCATTTGTAACATAGGGCATACCACCATACTAGCTACATATGGAAATGATGGCCAAGAAATGCTTGTGGTACTCCTTTAGTGGTGATTAGGGTATCTTTGGTTGAAGTAAGTGAGAATTCAGGGCTGTCAATGTGAATATTAATATTGCAGTCTTCTGGGATGTGACACCGTGTACCTCATGCAACATTTATCCTGTTTTCCCCTCTGCTTGTCATTCAACCCTCACTCCTTCATCTACTACTGCCCCATGATGTGCATTATGTCTCTAACCTGGTAGGGTATTGTTGTATCCTTGGTCTTCAAATTGGCAGCTTTATATGTGACTCTTCATTTGGCTGGTCACAGAGTAAGGAGGTTATACCTGAAGATTAATGTACAGAAGTATAATTATATGAATTCGTGTTTAAATTGGTGCTGTTATATGTAAGGTTCGCATGTGTTACGTAATGCATGGAATGAAATGTTTCTTTAAATGGTGAATATACATGTAACTGAAGTTATTCTTTTATTGTAACTTGCATTTCTTTAGTTGTGCGAGAAAAAGAGGTGATGGCTAATAAAAATGACTTGTATCATTTCCCTCAAAAGGAATGTACAGATTTGCTGGTAACACATCAGGGGTCATTTTGTGCACACTGAAGTTCTTAGAAACATGAATTCAGCAGTAAACTCTTGCCCTAAAAAATAAAACACTCTCTCATCATTCAGACACCTTATAAAAATACAGACAGCAGGGCTGTATTTGATAATAATGTGTTATAATGCAGCTGTGGGGCATTAGTGTGCTTAAACCTTACGTTTACCATCCTGAAGTGTTTGAAGTATAGAAATAAAGGAAAGGATCACAACAGTCGAACACAACAGTATTTATAAGGTTCTTAAATATATTAGCCCATATTGTTACTAATATATTTTAAGAACTTTATAAATACTGTTGTGTTTGACTGTTGTGATCCTTTCATTTATTTCTATTAGTGTACTGTTTAGTAGTGTTAAACATAGCTAAATGGTGGGACTTAATGTTTGAATTTGATAAGTGCTTTATTGAATGCTGTACATATTCCGTGCCAGTTGTCGTCTACACGCTAGTTGGAAGACAGAGAATTTGAAGCATTATGGTATTGGAGAACTTAATTTCAAACGGAATCAGCATCATCTTCAGTCTGTTCAAGATTGATTGATAGGTTTGAGGCAGATGGAAGTCCTCAAGTGTGCACACAGAATAAATGTATATCAAAACATGTGTTAGTGAAAATGCATAATGCTTTGCATGTTGTTCTGTCTCTGAAGATTTTGTAAGATGCTGTTCCTATGACAGTGGTGTCAGTACAACCATTTTTATTCAATTTTATATGGTACACACAACAAACCATACATACCAACACAATAAAAATGACCAAGTTGTTGTTATAAAGTTTTGTGTATGTTTTTATGCCCTAAGCTAAGGCTTAGGATTGAAATTGCCTGCAGTCTAGTTCACCAGCAAGTTGTGCCAATCTGTGGTACATAGTTGTGAATCATGTGCCAACATTGGTAGTGGACATTCTGAACATGTGTGGCTTTTTATGACAGTGGATTGAAATCTGTCACATGTATTTTGAGAGCTGACCAATATAGATGACAGATCTGAATTATGAAAATTATTACATGTCTTTTCTCTTGCCAAAATTGACAGGCATGTTTTCAGAGAAGAAATAATAGTGATGATCAGTGAGTACGTGAGGGACGTGGATTGTTACAACTGGTTAAACACAGGGGGACATACAGAATATTTTGGTCTTATGCCAGTTGTATCTTTCCTGCACATAAATTTACTGGCAACAGTATTTTTGAGGTTATAAAAATTGACAGTAATCATTCATTTTTGGTGGTTCCATGGCTTAGGCAGTCATTTGCCTGGTCTTTCACTGCAGAGGCCTGTCTTCAGTCCCAGGTCAGTTCATGTGTCGTTTGTGGTAGAAAACCTGGCACTGGGACGTTGACAGACTTAGGAAATAAAACGCTTCTTGTTCTCTCATCCTATGTTAGTACAATTTTTTTTCAGCTTTGGCTTCTTTGATTTCAATGAGATGTGGTGTAGATGCTGCCACACATCTGAAATGAAGGTATGGGAAATGTCAGACCTGTATATGAAATGCTTTTGAGGCTTTGACATTTCAGAATTTAAAAGAAATGTAATATTTTTCTGTTGGTTGATTACCAATGTTGAAACTTTGGTTAGCACAGAGAAACAGTTTAAGGCTGTTGATCTTGCAACTACAACTTAAGTACTTAAAAAAAAAAGGACTATTTACTTATTAATACTTGCTTAACATGCTCTGTAACGTTGGGGGTGGGACTGTCATTGTTTTGAGGGTTTCCAAAATGAATATTTTCTTGTGCATGGTGCTGATGTTCATTTAGGAAAATTTCCGTCTGTATGCAACGGAGCCATTGTTGTAGCCCGAAAGTTAAAAAAGAACATGTTTTTAAGTAGACTGAGAATAGCCGTATCTGTTTATGAAAGAAAGCATGTTTCTTGTTGGTCGATTTTGCCATTCTTAGCTCCCAGATGCACGTATAAGTTCTGCCTGTAGCAGTGCGTAAGTCATCAGTCATTCAAAATATCTTGCCTGTGTGCCCTGCAGGATGTTCGTTATTTGCCCCATTTGTGTGTATGAATATCATCTTTTTTTGTGTTTGTTTCTTCCTCTGGCTGTCACATACACCCAACCCACCATTTACGCCGTAATCGTACGCAAAAAATCGTGTAATATCGTTATAATCCGTCTTATCATGTACTGATGTTATAGTTGTATTTGGAAAAGTTGCCTTTTTCGTTGTTGTGAATGAATTATATAGGGCAATGTTGAAGAAAATATCCAGAAATTCGTACATGCGATGAGCAATAGATCGTAACGTTCATGCGCCTGTTATTAGTCATTGCCCGTGCGTCATTTTAACATCTGCATTTAATTCAGACAAGTCTGTAAGCACGTGCTTCCAGTTTGTTTACCAGGACGGTGTTTTGAATATCCTAAGTGACAGGGTGCTAATGAAGAACTGTGTGTGTTACATGACACAGTTTTATGGGATGTTATGTCATTACCGTACCTAGCAATAAGTTATTTCAATTTACCCTACGATTAACATTAATTTTACATTTTTGTATGTGCTACGTACTTTACCTCTGCTCACTTTTACCACTGCCACTACTGCTGTCAGATGTGTGATTGGGTAGCAGCTCTCCTATCCCTTGTCCTCGCAGGTTGTAGCCAATGTCGACGAGACCTTGTGGTGGGGGAAGAGCTGGTACAAACTACCGGGGACCGGCGGCCGGAATGGGGCCCAGGGCCCGACTGTGTTGTATATGTTTCTATCTTCCTCGGCTTTGTCATTATTTGTCGATGCCAGTAACCCTTTCAGACTAAGCCCAAGTCACTCATTAACTGACCTCCTTTTTCCATTTAGTGTAAAGATTTTTAGCCAGTCGCGGGGGGGGGGCGAAAACATTTGTTTTGCTGGCGCCCGAACACGCTGTCGGCGACCCTGTTTTTAACTGAGAAGCACGAGTATGTATTTCTGGGTAGGGAATATTTACAGGTGATAGTAGATATGGTCACGCACACAATGAGGGAAAATTCAGCCAGTTTCTGGTTGGAATTAGTCACTTGTTTAAGTGCCCATAGAAGTAACATGTTTGGCACCCGTAACGCACGTTTTCTGATAGGAGTGGCATTTGTATACAGTCTAAAGCCGCGTTCCCACGCCTGAAATAGTCGATAAATGCGCCAATCATTGTGTACTGTACAAGAGACCAAATCAGTAATTGTCATACTCTGTCCGCGAGTGTTTTATTTTTAGGTATACGTGTTGTGATCGCATCCCCACGATTTGTTTACTTGACCAGGATATGCTGTTAATGATAATGACTCTCGAAACACGCAACTTCCATGCTCGTTAGGTATAAACCATTATGTGGGATCATGACTGTCGACGTAATAAGTAAAAAAAAATAAAAACCCTGTCGATTCGTTTGATTTATGTCACGTTTACTGACAGTCCGTGGAAAACGGACAAGTGACCAGTATTTGTTCCCATGACGTGGCAAGTATCCTTAAATGTCAAGTGTACAATCGCGGGGACGTGGCTTCACATTCTGTTTACAGACTGTAGTTATACTAGTAATTACTGTTTGTCGAATTCTGCCGATTAATCCATAGCTTTTAAGATTACGTGGTTCCTTAAGGTAGTTATATGTCGCCCGATGGTTAGCTGGATACGCATTAGAACCTCAGGGTGCTATGTGCTGTCAAATGTAACATGTACAAATTTTGTCTGTGTGCCTCTGGCGAAGAGAAGAAGCGAAGTGTGTTGTGCGTATATATATATATATATATATATATATATATATATAAAACACGTTTCGACGCTTCACCCTCCCCCCAAATGCCAGTTTTTCACTTCTAAACCACGAATCCAGATAGCCGAAGAACAGCCCCAAACTGGGCGCTTTCCCTGTCAAACGGACAGATTTTGAATTCAGTTAGTTACCGCCAAATTTATCTCCTACTGATATCGGTTCTGTGTCCAAAATTCCGTAACCGCAGTCTAGCCAATGTTTCCCATCAGCACAGGCGTCCTATTAATCCGTCTCGGTGTCTTGGATTAACGAAATCCGGCCAGATAATGAGACGCCATACCATCTGCGCCGACTGATATGCTACGGCCAATGTGTTTTACTTTGTCTATATATTCAAAGTAAACTGTAATGTAACCAGACAGGCGCACGTCAATCAGCAGTCATAAATACAGGGTGTCTAGCATAAAACGGAGCTCACAGAATCTGAATCCCCAGAAGGGCATACATTAGGTCTGTATTATACGTGACGTTTTTATAATGGCAGCCTTGCTTGCCGTAGAGCGGACGACATCGTTGTTCCAGAGCGACAGATGACGCCACCCATTTTGCAGTGCTGGGTCTTCGTGGGTGGGGGGGGGGGGGGGCTTTTCCGGGTGGCATTTGGGTAACTAGGTTGTTGGGCCAAAGATCTAGTTACTTAGTTATGTCAGGGGTGGCTGCTCTTGGGATGAAGCCTACTGCAACCTGTGTCAATACATATACTGAATGACTACTACATGCTGTAGCTGTAACTGTATTCCATATCGGTATTCTGCACAGTTTTGAAAATGCGACTTTTATGGTTGGGCTGCATGTGAATGTGCTTAATCCGGGTTGCACAGAGGTGACAATTTATTTTAACTAATGCAGTCCCATTCAGTTGTTAATAGTACAAACATTAACTCAGTATCTGTTCACACACATCTAAATTATATATATATATATATGTATGTATATATACAGGGTTATTCATAAGTCCCTCCGGAACTTCCGAAATCGGCTGCGCAACAACCAAGACAGACACAGAAGAAAGGGCATATCGAGAACCTGTAAGGTAGGACAGAAACTTGGAGTGTCTCTCTCTCTCTGTTGATATGCTCCTTTCTGCCGTGTCTGTCTTGGTTGTTGCTCAGTCGAGTTCGGAAATCCCGGAGGGACTTATGAATAACCCTGTATATAAACTACTTGTTTCGACCTGTCTCAGGTCATCCTCATGTTTACAACTAGCCTTTAAAATACACTGTGCAAGAAATATATTTTAAAATATGTTAGCGGTACATTTTGAAATCTTCCTCTTTTTGTTTTTTCTTCCTCGGTATGTTTTAAAGACTAATCGTAACCTGAGGATGACCGGAGATAGGTCGAAAGACGTAATGCTGTGTAATAAATAGAATTTAGTTGTGTTTGGGGCAGATATCGGTTTAATGTTTGTGACTGCTGTTGTTTATGGACTCTTTAGGACTTCTCGTTTGTATGTTCAAAAATTGTCTTCCCTGTCAAGAAAAGAAGAAGCTTCGCACTATATCATTTAGCATCTTAGCGAGTTCAGGGTTTTAATTAGATAGGATTTCCTTCATTTTACAATATCTTGGGTGTATAATGTGGATTAGATTGTATTTTCATAGCTTTTTTGAAGTCGGGGAATGTGACTGTCATTCGGTGCACAATCCTGTGTCTTCCATTTTGCTATCCAAAAATATAAAGATTAAGATATACAGAACTATAATTTTGCCTGTTGTTTTGTATGAGTGTCTAACTTTTTCTCTGACATTGGGGAAGGAACATTGGCTGAGGGTGTTCGAAAGTGGATGCTGCGGAAGATATTTGGGCCTTAGAGGGACGAGGTAACAGGGGAATGGTGAGGAGCTTTATGATCTGTATTCCTCACAAAATATTATTCGGGTGGTTAAATAAAGAATAATTAGATGGGTGGGTCATGTGGCACGTATGGGAGACACGAGAGGTGCATATAGGTTTTTGCTGGGGAGACATGAAGGACAGAGGCATTTGGAAAATCTAGGCGTGGGTGGAAGGATACTATTAAAATGAATCATTAAGAAGTAGGATGGGGAGGTAGGCATGGGTTGGTTTGATCTGGTTCAAGGTGTGGACATGAGGCGGGCGCGTGTGAATACGGTAATGAACCATCGGGTTCCATAAAATGCGGGGAATTTCTTGAATAGCTGAGGACCTGCTAGCTCCTTTGGAAGTGCTGTTCTCCTTGGAGTTGGTTAGTTGTGCCTTTGAACTGTCCCATTCTAATATACCGTTGAGTAATTCATTTTAAAGCTCGTGGCCAGTGTCTTAAGACAAGTCCAAATTAAGCGCCTTATTGTCACTTACAGCGGGACTTTTGAATCACGTTTGCTATTGTTTGTTAGTGAACTGCCACAGGTCCTTTCATTT
>Ga0136643_10007529_pt1 | contig 15754 bp, 9 predicted proteins | sample TergutLab28metaG_FD_96883 | JGI IMG/M metagenome (GOLD analysis project Ga0136643, IMG submission 96883) | Labiotermes labralis P1 segment gut microbial communities from Petit-Saut dam, French Guiana - Lab288 P1 (version 3) (version 3) | ecosystem: Host-associated > Arthropoda: Insects >... | reverse complement strand
TCCTGGGCCAGCCCAATCCAGTCCATATACCCACATCCCACCTCCTGGAGATCCATCCTAATATTATCCACCCATCTATGCCTAGGTCTCCCCAGTGGTCTCTTTCCCTCTGGTTTCCCCACCTAGACCCTATACACCCCCCTCTCCTCACCCATACGTGCCACATGCCCAACGATGCATATCTATATAGGTGGTAATATGTATTTGGAGGACAGTTACTGGATGGCATTGTCATTCAATGGCAGTAAGTTAGAGAGCTGTGATCCATTGGAAATCTCAAGGTGGATAGAAGGAAGGGGCAACAAAAGTTTTTTGGAGAATGATGTCAAAATTGAACATAAGTAAGGCAAATAATAATAAATAGTATCGTGTACTTAGTGTTCTGTTTTAAAGTAATAAATGTAATTGAGGAAAATTTTCCACATGAGCATGTGTTGGTGAGGAAGAAGGAGATTAATTGTACGAGGTCAATAAATTCTGGATTCAGTATACAGGAACAGATATGCATGAAATGGGAAAAAAATCATTTTATTGTCCATGAAAAATTATCATCCTCAATTGTACAGATTCTAACAGTTGCACACGGCAGTAATTGAAGGCATTCAAAGAAACTGCATTGAATTCAGTATATACCTTCTTCTTCATGTTCTTGACATGCTGATGTCTTCGTACTTTGGGTGGTTTTGTCCTTGCAACAGAGACGTAAGTTGGCTTATAAGGTGGGGTGAATCAAGTGAATGGCTGATCTCCACTGGGTCTGCCTGAAGTGTTCATGAATTGTCACTCTGTGCTCTTTTTTTGCTAATCCATGAGACTGCGTGGACCAAATTTCACACATTTCCTTTCTCAAAAATATTCGTGATGTATCCGACATATTGTTTCCTGGTTAACATGCAGTTGATCCCTCATCAATTTCAGGGTCATTAAAAAATTTCTGGCCAACATTCACGAACTTCTGCAACTGTTTCTTGTTTCAAGTAACTGACAGCAGCCCACATCTGGGACTGTTTTCAAGGGTGTCACACTTATGTCTGAATAATTTCAAAGAATCTAAATTCTTTTCATTGTAAACTTTTCTATTCTGAGTTTTGCTTAACCTCATCAAGATCCTCTGATTGCCCTCGTCACGGTGTGCTAATAATCTCTGACAAAGAGACTGGTTGAGACCAGTGTTTCTCAAACTGGGTTCCTTGGAACTCCAGGATTCTGCAATGGGGTGTCAGGGGTTCTGAGAGATGAAACCTTCCAATGGCTTAAGAGTTTTATTTGCTGTCTTACATTCGTATGTACAAATTAAAATTCATCTGGCAACATTTGACAGTAATCATTTTGTCACTGATAGCACACGGACAATCAATCGCTTCTTCAATCCAGAAGCTTTCTGATTCTGTAGTCAAGATAATTAGCAGCACAGATTGTCTAGTTAGCAGAGCTCACTATAGACAGTCAATGTCTCAGGTGAAATGATCAGTTTGAGGTTAACAGTTGATTTTTTTTAACATGTAATGTACATTAAAGATAAAGAAATGCTGGTATATAATTTTATGTTTGATTTATTGTGGGCAGGGAAGGGTTCCTCAGTAAGTGCAGTAGCTTTTTTAGGCTTCCATGACCTAAACTAGATTGAGAAACCTTTATAAACTTAATCATCACAGAAGTTTAAAAATTGCTGATTTGATGTAATTTTAATATTGTAGCATTTGAGTTACTTGAGTTTTATATTCGGATATTGATGGTGAATAATTTTAATATTTAAATTATCATAGATTGCAGTATTTCACTTCAGTGTATGTTTTATGTAGTGACGTTTTGGATGTGCTTCATTGTAACAGTGACATCTGTCTGTTGGAGTGTCAGGAATACATCGTAGGATCTAAATATAATTCATATTCTGTGTATTAAGTATATTATTCATTTAATTCCAACTATAAAATGTCACAGGATATCGTGGGAAGGACATGATGTTGGTAGTGCTGTTGGAGACAGTCTGTTGCCACTCTTCTGTGACTGTTCGGTATTTGCGTGCAACTTAGGGAACGGAGCTCATCATCAGACACTAGGAGTTGCTGAAGAAGTTATTACATTTTATGGAAGCGGAGGATGTTTGAAATAAATAAATAACATTGCCAACCTAATGGTCAATATGACTAAATATTATAGTGAATTAATATTGTGACATGGATAAAAGTGGTATGTCTGTTTTTAATCGCAGGGCAAATGTAAGTGGTATACCTGTTGGTTTGGAATCAGTCCCTTGGTATTCCTTTTACTTAAAACAACTGAGAATTGAGGTTTCAAAATGGCACATCTAAGTGTTGATGACAAGGAACTATTGTGACATGGTATCAAATGCATGGTCCTGCTTCACCACACAACTATAGAATGCAGCCGATTGGCAGCCAAATTTCAAGATTTAAGGTTTGTAGTGAAATTTATATTGCATTTGAAAACAGAGATACACTAATTACAGGGAGGTGAGGGGTTACATGCAAACCATGGCAATTCTACACACAATAGTTTCCCATTTTTTGCACTTGATGCAAATAAATAAATAAATTAGTAAACTAACAAGTACATAAATATATAAGAAAATAAATAAATAGTAACAAATTGTATAAAGAAATTAAGTAAATAAATATTAAACACAAGGAAATAAGTATATAAGTAAATAAATAAGTGGATAAATAATTGAATAATTAACTATATAGATAATAGGTACAAATAAGTGAATAAGTACATAAGTAAATAAGTATATAAATGAATAACTAATAAAAAATAGAGAAACAAGCCAACCAACAAGCAAAAAAAATACATAAATAAATAAATAAATAACCTCACCTAACGTAATGTGACCTAACCTCACCTAACCTGACCTTAATGACCTCAATGACCTAATGACATAAATGACCGAGGTGACCAAAAGGGTATAAGGCTCTGTTCTCATTTCACTGTTGTACTTGGTGTTTGAGAAAGATATCTGTGTTCCACTGTTACCACAAAATTGTTCTGAATGTCTAAAGCTTATTTTATTGTATGCTGTATTATATTTCCAGGTGACTCTGGCTGGTTTTTGGATGGCTGGCTTTCTCATTGGCTTTCGGGATTTCTGTCTGGCTATCTGGCTGGCTTGCTGGATTTCTAGCCGGCTGCCTAGCTGGTTTTGTGACTGGTTGTCTGACTGTCTGACTCACTGGCTTTTTACCTGGTTGACTTTCTGGTTGGCTGCCTTCCTTGCTGTCTGGCTATGTCGCTTGCTGGGTGACTTGCTTGCTTTTGGATTGGCTGGCTAGCTTTCAAGCTGGCTGGACTTCAGGCTTCCTGCCTGGCTTGTTGGCTGGCCAGTGACTTTCTTGGTTTCTGGCTGGCCAGCTTTTTGTCTGGCTGTCTAGGGTGCCTTCCCCACCTACTATTCAATGCTTACTCAGTCGTAAACAGATGTGCGAGAAAGTAAATTACTCATCTCCATCTAGTGCCAGGGTTAAGAATGTGTGTGTGTGTAGCTGTTTGAGCTCTAACCCCAATGTGTGGTGTGTAATGAAGATTAGAGACAGTTTATGTGTTAATGAATTGTGTTGGTCTCAGCCGAGACTGTTGTGTGAAAAATAGGAAGTGGATTGCCTTTTTGAATAACTGTACTTGTTCACAGCCAAGTGTGAAAAAATGCCATTCCCAGTGGTAAAGAACGACCATGTGGTCATTGCCCATGCACATCGTCATCTGGGACCACAGTGACTTCAGAATGGGGAGGAGGATATGGTAAGATTATCTCTTGTTGGCTGTAGCACATTGTACTCTGGTCCAGAGGCCAATTTACTGATGATTCTCCTGCCTGAATACAATACAGTACAGCACAATACAATACATATATTACATTACATTACATTACATACAGTGATGAGTGAACATGCAGGACCAGTCAGCCATACAGCTTGCATCATGACCTGTACTCAGGACTGTGTTGATGTCTCATTTCCCCCTCATGCCTTTTGCACGAGTATACAGTCTGTCAGTCATGCTAGGAAGCTCTGATTGAAAAGAGGTACACAAATAAGACATTACGAAAAGCTGCAAAGGTAGCATTTACAATGATACAACAAACACAACTTTCTAAAGATAAAGTTATAATCACAACAATATTGTTAAAATAACAAATCAGTTTTAGTTTATTGGTGATTATAAACAGTGTAATTGTGTCAGTGCACTACATGATGCCACGTTGGCTATATCAGCATTATTCAAGTTTCAGTAAGTACTGGTCAATTTCACAGGAACAGATTAATGATTCTAAATCTTGTATAAAGTGCGTGTCAAATTTTGGTGAGTTTTTTTTCCGAAAGGTGTGTAAATTTATAGAAGTAAATCCTTGTAGATACATTTATTTATGAAATATTGAACCAGCATTTCATAAGTGGAACAGAAGACACAGGGGGTCTAACCACTACCAAATATGGACCGCTGATGTCACTGCACCATTAGCCATCTTTTGTGAGAAGGGAAGATTATTTCAAATTATATGTGCACAGTGAAACCAACACTTCCCCACATAAATAATCCACAACACAGCTCAGGAAACTTGTAAAATACGAAATCAGGACCCTATCAGTCTAGCCCCATACACTTTGCACTGTAATTTTGAAAGTAGAATGACTGCACACAATGGGAAATAGTTTCAAGAAGGAATGTAAAGGGTGGGGCCCAATGCATTGTTGGTCCACTCTTTACCAGTGTTGAGTGCATCAACATATACATTAGCACAAAAATTATACCCCCTTGCATTTTAATTTTCTTGAACTGGAAATACATCATCTGGGAAAGATCATAATTCTTGGATTTGCTGACCCAGCTGGCTTGTATTGCCGGTCAACAAGTCAAGTGTACACAACATATTCTTAGCTTGAACAAAATTAAGTACATGATATGTATATATATAATGCACAAAATGTACAGAATAATTGACTGTCTTATATTTACTTCACATTAATGATCCTATTCATCACCTGTACATCCTGAGCCATATCAATCCAGTCCATAGCCCCCATCCCATTTCTTGAAGAACTATTTTAACACTATGCTCTGCTTGTTGTATCTCTGAAGGCAAAATACAGACAGTATGCCAGTAGCAAAGGAGTCATTGTGTTAATGCTGTCAAGCTTGGATAAGAGAAATTGTGAATCAAAATGAATGATTTCCACAAATGTTGGCCTCACTACTACATTTTGGTGACACTTTCTCTTATGCAGCCAAAGCCAGTATGTGTCAAAACATCCCCACAGGTGGCCTCTTTCCAAATTATGGCATTGGAAAACTCTCCTTAAAACAGACTTGCAAATGTCTTTACAAGTGACTAAATATGCATATTTGACAATAAAAAGGCCATGTTCCCTCTTCACATTAATCACCATGACATCGTTTCTTAATCACAATCCTCATTACATATATATTTTGACAAAAAAGTTAGTGGCCCAATGGCAGGATATCTGGTATCTGCCTGCAGGCAGCGTCATCAGTGCTTTATACTACAAGCTGTAAACACAGTCTAGTGCTCCTGATGATGGGCGAAATTATCGCCTGAAACATGTTGAGCTGATTGAAATTATTAATTAATTGTTATTGTTGCATCTAGTTGGTTGTTTGCATTATTGTATCAATGCTGCACGGTCACACAAATATCAAATGTAAAACTGTTCATGCACTTCTACTTCGGTCTCATCCACATGACGTACACACAGCGAAAATATGTCAGTTGTGGAAATATCAGTGGTTTCATCTGCAAATACTGAAAAACATTTAGCGGAATTTATTCTGGACACAAGTTTTTTAAGTAGAAAATCATCACAGGTATTCAGAATGTAATCTTATATCTTCTGACTTATGTATGTAACATTCATAGTGCACGCTGTAATATGCTTCTTCAAATCTTCACCGCCGGCGTCAAACTGGAACTGTAGAAGTTAACGACAATTGCTTTCTTTTACACACTGCTTGTTCTATACAGAAAATTCTTCGAACCCTTTATGACCACGTAGCGGCACTCCTTGTGAGGTGGTGAGATTGTTATATTACAAATACACAGAACTAGTATTTCTGTTTCTCTTTAAGCCATCAAAAAGTGCATATTTCTGCAGTTTCAAACAGCCCAGTAAGTACGCTCCCACAATTCTGTACACTTTATTTTATCATGACTGCTGTCAGTTACTGATGTCCATATGCACACACAATTCGTATTATTTCCAAACGATGTCATAAGCTACCGTATAATGCTGTGCACCTTCAGTGCAGCCATGTACTGCGCCATCCACCGCGTCTCCGAGCTGTCTCATTGAATCCCAGCAGTAGCAACAGTGACTGCATCATGCTGAGGGACAAAGGATACTTGGAACTGCACGAGGATTACCAAGTATGTTGTTACAGCTCCGACAATCTGAATGAGAGAAAGTTTATATCTCTACAGAACTAGGTGTGACCAAGTCCAAGACATTTAATCACATAACCAACAGATATTTCTACACATGATATTTTCATTTCCAAAATGAAATCAAAACTGAATTTCCCCTGCAATGTTATAATATGTATTTTTAACCTGTGCCAGCATTACACATAACCAATCTGGAAAAGATGACTGTCAGAGAGAGAGAGAGAGAGAAAAAAATGTTGTTTCAGCCTACTGTAATTGACCAATATGGCTGAACACAATTACAGGCATACTAAATGTGTCTATCCTTCCAGAATATTATTCATGCACATTTGATTTCGTTGGTATGGCAAAAGCTTTACGAAAATTGAATACAGGTGGATGAGCGGAATCTTTAACCTACAGCAGCGATGACAAAAATTTAATTGTAAAACCTAAGGGGAAGGTAATATTTGACAGATACTGGCATATAGTGGAAGCTGATATTAAAATTGTAACACCACCAAATGCCTTCATGTGGCTCACAACTGGGCCCTTGTGAACCTCAATGGAACTTTGGGTTCCATAGAGCCAGAAAATTGTTCACAATGTGACAAAATAGTTTTCTTTATAAAAAAGTCTTCCATCGAGTTGATTAACGTTGGATTATCGGTAATGATAATACAAGCTATTTCTTTCGGAGTCAGCGATTGACTGACCGTTGATATATGGAAGAGATTCATATTGTGAGGTTAACATTACCATTAGTTAATATGCCATGAGACTAAGGTAGAGTAAAGGTAAATTTATCCCTGTACTGAATTCTCACATGATGTTTTAAGGAAGAGAAAACCATACTAGAGTAATCAGACACGGCTTCACACAACAGAAAAACAAGACGATGTACATATGAGTATGAAGATAACATTTAGGCGCGTTCTGTAAAGTGCGTTGCCATGGAAAAGCAGTAACTGATACATACGTGCGTGTGTGTGTGTGCCGTCGTTTCTATCCCCATCCTCATTCACCGTACTCGCTGTACACGAAGTCTGAACGAGGAAGCACGTTTACTATATTCACACGTTACACGTCATAAAATCACATCTCGTAACTCGCCAATCGTCTAACGATTACAGGTGACATTTGTTAAAACTGAAACGTATTACTATATTACGTGACTCACAGAGTAGAGAAGCGTGAAATCAAAAGGGAAGAACCCGCAGGCTGTAAACTGGACCTTCCTGTGCAGCAGCTGTAGTGAGAACAGCTCAAGCTGAAACGAAAGTGTTGATCGGATTAGGCAAGAGACCTACGGACGACGTGACGGTAGAAGGGCCGAACAAATTACACTGTACCTTACAGGAGCAGGGAATCAGGGCACGGTCCGTATTCCAGTGGTTCACAGGGGCAGTCACTTCGAGTTACTGCGAAATTTAAACACTTCCTTAGCTGCTGAGCAACAACCAGCGTCTCGAAACGGACCCTGGCTACATGGACAGTTACATAAATCCAAATTAGATCTGCGAATAATCAGTAGCGAATATCGGATAAAGAGCGGTCCTCCTGCTTGCGGGGTTGGGCGAGGGGCTGCCAACTACAAACAGTAAAATACCAGAACGTTATCAAATGTTACACGGTTTCTCGCTATGCTATTAAGATAGACTTTAATTTTGTGGAATGGAAGGGCGTGGCCTGGATTCATCTGGCTCAAAGTATGGACAGCTGGCAGGTTTTTTTGAACACGGTTATGAACTTTCGGGTTCTATAAAATGGGCGAAATTGTAAACTAGCTGAGGAAGCACTGGCTTCTCAAGGAGGACTGCCCTGTATGGAGTTGGTTGACTAGTTGCTTTCGTACAAAGTTGCAGTTGAAAACCCCGAAGACAATACAGACCCCATGGGTGTCCTAAATGTTGAAGATAATACTAAAATACATCTTAAAACAGGACATGTAGGTGTGAGCTGGATGAAACTGGTTTAGGATAACAGTCGATGTAGTTGTATTTCCACAAGATTATGGTACTATTGTGCAATTTACCGTCTGTAAGCTTCTCTAGAAAGACTGCTTTATGGAGGAAGTTGGTCTGTCTCAACACTTACCTCCAACTTGATCTCTGGGTCAGCAGTCCTGCTGATCAAAGTGTGCACCAAAGCTGGCGTCCTGTTGGCCTGCAACAAGACACGCACTCTGTTTAACACTCCGAATAAGGTTGGTTGTCCATGCACCCGGACATGACACGCAATGTCAGAATGTTTACAGCAACTAATTTTATGGAGATGTGGTCTGGAATAAGCTGGCTCACGATTTCAGCACCGGACATTTTTTCAGTTTCACTAACCTTCGGCTGGGACTTACTTCACCAGGGGGGGCTACCATAATCTTCTCACAAACTTCTCTGCTGCACGCAGTTACTTGACTTACTCGTCTGAAGTGAAACGTTTCATAGTTTCATTGTTTAGACGCGTTCTTACGTTCAGATGGATTCGCCTGCTGTAGGGCAGACTTCCGTTGTTGCGTGCGTAGGTAGTTGTATGTAATCGATTACAACGTCTAGCCAAGTGGCTTACGCAATAAAACTCAATGCACAAAACACGGCGCACTGCAAGTGCGGCATAACAGCGACACGGGTACAAAGCACTTTTTTATTTTGGGTTTGGTGACGAATTTAACTTCCCCACTGGCCGTTTCGTACAGGACATCACGAGTGCTTGCGATATGTTCGTAAAAAGGAACTGCTGAGCTTCTATAGGTCGGAAGTTCAACGAAATTCAGATGATTCGAGACAGTACTGTAATGGTGGAAGAACTGCAGATAGATGGCGATGTGGCTGGAAGACGCGAGAGGCTACATAATGAAATGTCAACTAGTGCTCCTTATTGCTACAAAAGTCGTTAAATAATATGTGTGTACATTGTTCTGAGTGAGGGGGCAAAGCGATAGACATTACAAAATGTGCCAACTGCACGGAAGGGAAACTTTGAAAATCTGACAGTCATTCACCTAGTGAAGGTTATTTGTTTATTTATTTCTCTATTTATTTACGTATTTATTAAATGTTTATTTAATTCTTATAGCATTTACTGGAAGGTTGCTTACTGCATTGGAATTTGAAAAGAATGTGAAGCTAGTGATCGTGTCTTCATCTGATGCAGTGTCTCGGCAGTTGCTGGGCGAGACTGGGTAAAATTACAAAAAAATATTAGGTTATCAGACGTTGGTGCCGGCATTCGAGCCGGGCATGTCCCGAGTAGAAGTCAGAAGAGTTACGGTTGCAGGCACCTCATTTGGCGCCAGTCAACAAACTCTCCGCCTGTTATGGAAAGCCGAAGTTCACTGTCGTGTTAGAAACAGCACACGACTGACCCTATTATGTATGAGTCAATGCCTAAAATCCACCCCTTCACATCCTACTTGCTCATAAATATTAATATCGTCCCACAATCCAGTCTCAGTTTTTGAAGTCCTATCTTCGTTTCAGGTCTCCCTCCAACAAAATTTCTCTATGCATTTATCTTCTCTCACACGCATGCTACATGACCCAGCCACATCATCCTTGATGCGCTTACTATAATAACCGTTGCAAATTTAGAAAACTACTTACATTACAAAACAATTTCACAGTCAACAATGTACTTAAAGTAACAAACGTAACGTAAATTAACGTAAGTGTTATTACCATTCCTTACCTCACAGCTACACCGGTAACATGGCGGTATCACATTAAGTATCTTCACTATACACAACAACAGACTAATGTGCATAGCTAGGTTCACCTCAGGGGTATTAAAACCCAAAAGTCTTGCTACAGTATAGTACAGAACATAAACCGCAATTAAGAAACACTGTCCTGCAGCCATCAATATGATGGGTGAATATATGCAGTTTACCATCGCACTAACATCACACACTGAATCATGAAGTGACATAAGTACCCGCGTGGATTTCAGTGTACCTGTAGATATCATATCTCTGGACTTAGGTGGCGAACACGCAGTCTCTAACACAGAATTTATGTCTGAAAAGTGTTGTGTCAACAATCGAACGAAGTTTGAGAAGTGAAGGTCGACAACCATAATTGAAAATGCAATTGGAATCAGTATAAGAAAAGCATTTACACATACATTGGCGTTAAGCCAATAATGCACTACAGATGATGCTACTAAGGTAAACGCAACACACAGCTGAAATATGACGAAAATCAGCTTCTTGCTGTTTCTCGGCCTTAATGTTCGGTCAAGCTGAATTAATTTGTCCATAATTTTCACCAGATTTCTCCGGTTAACCGACAACACCAACAAAACAATGGGATAGCTACAAACAGAGCAAAACGTCACTGATATTCCCGTAACCTCGTACACCGAATTTCGGTCGTAGTTGCTTATTTCGTACAAGAAATCAGCGATGTACCCAGTGCTATAGAATAACACCAAAAATACGGTCCATGTCAAACATGGTAAAGATATTTTGGATTCGAAAGTCGACGTTTTAGAAATATGAACAAAAGGTACTAAACCAAGAACTTTTGAACAATAGTACATTAATTTCACAGCTGCATCAGTTTCGAGTGTGCTGAAGATTTTGGCCATGGCAACAATTCTCCCACCTCCCCTTTTCGAAGTACGATAAACCAAAATTTTGATCAACTGCGAAAACTGTAGTAATCTAAACTTGCTAGAACACATCCAGCTGTCTGCAAACTCGGCAAGAGATAACATCTAACTAAAGTTACTGGGCGTAATTAGCGCATCAACAAACTAAACATAAATTCATTACCCGAAGTAGTTATAAATCAATCATAATATTATATAACATATTTAATTCTCAAATGTGCCTTAATGGATTCCTTCCACGTTTTCTTTTCACGTCTTGCTGCACTTTCGTTTTGCTCAGTAATTTACCTTCATATTCCACAGACCAATATTAATTCATCTAATGTACCTGAAGTGCCCATTACTTTAATATCCAATTTATCTGCCTTAATACCAATCAACGAAATGAAAAGAGTGAAAAGCAAGACATTTTTATTATTAATTGCTCAGCGCACGATTCTGAAGATCGATTATAACATTCCGAATCAATCGCTTTTGTTAACAGCCCGTTTTTCTAATGACGAGCAAATTAGAACCCTGCATTTAGGGCCCGAAGGCTGAGAATGGCTGTGTGTATTGGGTCCAAATGAGTGAGCTGTTAACAGCTGTATAACCCTCGGGACAGAAACACATCCTTCGCCCAAAGGGTGATGTTGTAATTTCCACTATTATTTTTGACATGAAATGGTGGGCGAAGTCCATAAATTTACTTACTTACTCCATACAGCAGAGTCCTTCTTGAGAAGCTAACCGGTTCTCAGCTAGTAAAGAAATTCCCAGCATATTATGGAACCCGAAGGTTCATTACTGCATTCACAAGTTCCCGCTATCTGTCACATCCCTGAAGCAGCTCGATCCAGTCCATGTCCCCACATCCCACTTCCTGAATATCCATCTTACTATTATCCTCCCATCTACGCCCGAGTCTTCCCAAGTTATCTCTTTCCCTCAGGTTTCTCACCAAAACCCTGTTTACGCCTCTCCTCTCCCCCATACGCGCTACATGCCCCGCCGATCTCATTCCTCTTCATTTGATCACCCGAATAATACATGGTGAGGAGTACAGATCAAGAAGCTCCTCGTTATGTAGTCTTCTCTGTTCCCCTTACCTCACCCTTCTTAGACCCAAAAATCTTCCTCAGCGCCCTCTTTTCGAACACAGCATAATATTAATTACGACAAAAGTGAAATCAATGTGCATGCTTGTGTGAATTTTATTGATTGAAAGTTAACAAGTCGGTGTTTTTCCTCCGTCTCTCCCGTTTCCTTCCCTCCCACGGCCCGGTTGTTACTAGCAGACCACGCACAGTATACATTACTTACACAGAAGAAACCACTGTCAATCAATGATACGTCGACACGTAACAATGCTCAGTTTAGAATCATTCAGTCTTCGAATTATGACCACTGTTTCATGTTTGCAGTAAAAGTTGAAGTATTAAAATAGTTGAGCCCAACAGAAATGTAGAGAATCCTATAAAACGATATACAGCTTAATGCACAAAGCGATCTCTTTCGTATGTACTGTACAACACCACCATGTGGCACTATGGCTTTGAATAACAGAATAATGCACAATTCTACTGCAATAGTTCTCAGAACAGGAATTTAAACAGAAAACTGCTTCACTTCCTCTTTCTTGCAGTGCGCTTAATATCATTGCCACTTAAGACGTCAAAATGCTGACTGACTGTCTAAACCTTTGGTGAAGTTTATTCAAGGCGACTGATCCAACACACAGGCACAGTAATTACGGGCAGAAGATTTGCCATACAGAAACGCATAACGTAACACCGCGGCGCGTTCGCGTGTGCACAGATCATTACCCACCAAATATTGGGGCATCTAAATCACGAAGAATGAGGTGGGCGGTACATGTAGCAAGTATGGTGGAAAGAAGAGGTGTGTACGGGAGTTTCGTGGGAAGACCTGAGGAAAGAAGACCACTTGGAAGACCCAGACGTAGATGGGAGCGTTATATTACAATGGACCTTCAAGAAATGGCAGGTGGACATAAACTGGATTGATCTGGCTGAGCATACGGAAAGTGGCGGGCGGTTGTGAAAGCGGTAATGAACCTTCGGGCTCCATAAAATGAGGGGTATTTCTTGACTAGCTGGGAACCGGTTAGCTTCTCAAGAAGGACTCTGCCCCATGCAGCTAATTAGTGGCGTGTTCACGTACCCTTTGTAGAGGCCAGTTGAAATGTGATGTCACACGCGCAGAAAACAGATTTCGTTTTTTTCGGCGAAATGGACGAGTCCATTTAAATCGGTGGGGGCGTCAGTTCAGTCGACTAGTGGCAGCCGAGGTGTGCGCATCAGCGGTAGCAATGCTGGATACACCATGTTCCGAGGTAGTGTGAAGGTACTGGCTACTCACTCTATTCGCCAGTTTCCCCTTCACTTCCACTCCCGTGCGTCATCGTGTGCCATCACATTTCAACTGGAGTCTATCTCCTAGGCGTCTCAAACAGACTGAGACCATTTCATTTAAAGAAAGCACTTCCATGGCGATTTATGTCGCTGCCAACAATACCACGTACTTACACCTTTATGTAAAGCACCCGACACTTTTTTCCGACCGTAACCAAATCTGGAGTTCCTTGAGAGATTTTAATGAGTCTCCAATATCAGATTTTACGAAAATATGTCCAGCGGGAGCCGAGTCGATACAAGAGGACATACATACATACATACAGACAGACGCACATGACGAAGGCAATAGACGCTTTGTGAGAGGAGGCGAACGTGTCTCCAACCAAGAAATTTCATCACTCCGGTGCAGAATATTCTAGTGAACACTCTGGAAAGGAATGGGTACTGGAATGATATTCATGTAGGCCTAAATAACTCTTTTTGAAAATCTGAGCACAACCGTACTAACAGTTTCAGTGGGCTGAGCTGCAGAGCAATGGGGTGCAATATCCCAGCTCAGCGGCGTCTTGATTGCTTCAAACAGCTTCTTCACAAAACCGCAATTCATGAAGCAATCGAACTGCTTCCAAGTTACAAAGGAGGGGGTTTTGAAGGATCCTGATAAAAGTTCCTTTTATTCTGTTATACCCTAAAATGCCTTATGTCCACATATGATCCGCTTTCTTCCCATATCCATTCTTCCATCAAACTCGCAAGCAGCGCCTGGGGCCCTACAATGGTCAGGGAGTTAGCCGCCGGCCTCTCACAGCAAAGGTCCGGGTACCATCCAAGGTCAGTCCACGTGAGGTTTGTAATGAGCAGATTGGGACCGGGATAAGTCTTCGTCCGAGTACTACGTCACTCGTCCCTTTTCCGTATCGTTCCACCAATGTTCCACACTCAAACATCCATCTATAACCGAAGCAGACAGCTACATGTTTCGGCTATACAGGGCAGCCATCATCAGGAGGTACATTTCAAAAACGTAAAAAATTAAAAAAATATATACAGCTGTAGCTATACAATTAAAGGTAAATACATATGGCCACGATCTCGCCCTTACATTGAATATCTACGAACGTCACGTTTGGAAAGCATTTCTTTCTTTTTCTTTTCCTGTGGCGCCGCAGCCCAACGCGGGCCATGGCCTTCTCATTCATGAGGTTCCTAGATCACACACAGCGACGCAGCACCGTCGGTAGAACAATCGAAATCGACAATGGGTATTAGAAACGTCTTTACAAAGGCGCCGGTTTAGAAAGAAGATGAAGATGGGTTTGAACCAGTCCAAATATTCATCCCTTTCCTCCACACTCATTCCAATTGTTTTTATTTTTCCATCCCCAAAACAGTAGGCAAAAACTATTCTCAGGTATAAAAATATTGAGGGGCGCATTTGCCTCACCTTGCCAGTCCCCCTCCACGTTACTCCGTGACCATATCACAACACACATCATTCTATATACAGAAATGTAATGTCAATATGAGGGTGGAAGATAATCAGAAACAAAGTAAAAATATCTTACGTTAGCAAGTACGCAGTAATTTGGGTTCATGATGGAATTATGAGAATAAGTTATGAAAATATGCAGTTCAGAAATTAATATTTTCTTCTGTACAGCTGATTAACTCAATGGAACACAATACTTCTTGAAAATTTAACAGTACTTCAGCCAGTCAAGGAATTCCCTCTAACTCCCACCCCCTTATGGAACCTGAAGTTCCATGACCGTGTTCACAGTGGTCTGCCATTTGTCCACATTCTGAGACGGCTGAATCCAGAAAACAACCCCCGATCCTGTCTCACTAAGATCCACATTAATAGCGTACATTTATCGAAGCGTAGGTCTTCCTAGTAATCTCTTTCCTTCAGCTTTATCCCATTGTCGACCATACTTGCCTCATGCCCCACCAATCACACCATTCTTAATTTCATCACTGTAATATTTTGTCACGAGTACCAATCACGAAGCTCCTCACTGCGTAATCTTCTCCATTCCCCTGTCACCTCGTCCCTCCTAAGCCCAAATATCTTCCTCAGTACCCTGCCCTCGAACACCTTCAGCCTGTGTTCTCTTAAAATGAGGCCAATTTTAAACAACTAATAAAGAGAACAATTATAGTTCCGTATATTTTAATCTTTAAGTTGCTAGCCATATATTTCAAAGCACCAAATACTGTCTGATACAAAACACGACCTCTTACTTTAAACTGAGAAGTCAGATTCGAAAACTGTGTGAACAAGTTCACTGGAATTACTGATATCTGCCAAGCTGCATGTGTGTGTGTGAACAAGTTCACTGGAATTACTGATATCTGCCAAGCTGCATGTGTGTGTGTGAACAAGTTCACTGGA
>Ga0136643_10007525_pt1 | contig 15761 bp, 13 predicted proteins | sample TergutLab28metaG_FD_96883 | JGI IMG/M metagenome (GOLD analysis project Ga0136643, IMG submission 96883) | Labiotermes labralis P1 segment gut microbial communities from Petit-Saut dam, French Guiana - Lab288 P1 (version 3) (version 3) | ecosystem: Host-associated > Arthropoda: Insects >... | reverse complement strand
TTGGTGTGGGATGGCCCAGCGGAACATAATTGGTCCCATCTTCTTCGATGCAACCATCACAGCTGTGTATATGGAAATCTTCAACACCTTTGTAAATCAATTGTACGATGAGGAACTCTCAATTGGATATTTCCAGCAGGATGGAGTGACATCCCACACTTCACAAGCCAGCATGGCCGAAATTCAGTCATTTTTCAGTGACTGCGTCATTTTGAAGGGACTTTGGCCACCGCACTCGCCCGATCTGATGCCACCTGATTATTTCTTATGGGGATATCTGAAAGGGACAGTTTACCAAAACAAACCACAAACCATAGACGCCTTGAAAGCAAACATCACCGAAGAAATTCAGGCAGTGACAGCAGACATACTGGTAAGGACTTTCCAAAATATGGCGCGCCTGGTTCAATCCTGTCTGGACGCAAATGGTGGCCACTTCCAGCACATGTTATGATGTCTTCATATTTCTTATACAATGAGGTAAGTTCACTTCAAATTTTGTTGCAATATCCTCATTAGTGGTAAAATTATTAAAGAAATGCCGGGTTCAGGAGCGAGTGGGACACACTGTATAAGCCTCCAGTGAAAAGAGATGCAAATAAGTTTTGCACAAATAAACTTCATTGTGTGTTGTAATAAAATCTATGGATCCTATTTTTCAAAGAGTAAATATCCCCTAAGTGGCCAATAACTACGGTTTCACCGCACGAAAGTAAAGTGGCTCACTCGAGAGTAGCATCATCAACCAGAGTGACGAACTCAAGATTCTTCTTCTATGAGGCTGTTGATTCTCTGAAAGGCTATTCACAGTTCCCAGATATCACCCTTCCTGCTGATGTCACACAACATATACACTGAGGGTGCCTCTTCCCATGTATATCACAGCATCAGGATACATTACATGTGGCAGTAATGTCACTTAATGAACTTATTGAACCAAATGTCCATATTTTCCCACTTGCACAATTACTGCTGAACTTTCCAAATCCTGCCAGGTATTTTACCAGCCAAAACAAAAGAAGGAACTGAATATTGCTTTCACTACTGAATACAAAACTTATGAGACCGCAAAAACCTTTAAATATACAAGTGAATGAATTTTCCACAGAACACAACTGATGGCTATGCACAATACCGTTATGACAAGCAACACAAATTGTGTCCCACCTAGCGAGACACACATGCAGATTTCCTTCACACAGTGCAGAATCACTGTCAGCCAGTTCATATACTGACTCTATACATTCTGTTTAAAATACCAGGTACAAAAAGAAACAATTTTACCACCATAAAATACACAGTATTACAAAGTTATATTGTATAGATTAAGCACACTACTACAGCAAGTCCCCAACTTACACGGGTTTAAGTATGTAATCTGCAGATACAGAAAGTTCTCTTTTGGCAATGCTTGTCCTTCATCTGAATATATTCAGCACTTGGACTTCTATGCTCCTTAGCACCATTTATGCAGTGCATATATTATAATACTTTACAATAAGCTATATTCTCATACAAATATACTGTACATACAGTTTATGTCAGTTAAAATTATTTCAACACAGTTTTTGTAATTAAGCTTTAACTATGAAATGCATGTATATATATCAGTAAATATATCACAATGAATCACTGTTGGACTTACACAGCTCCTACCTGCAGGGCCTGTTGAACAAATTAACTGTGTAAATAAGGGACTTACTGAACACAAAACCTAAAGTAAGACTTCACATTCCAAGGCAGAAAGAAATTCCACCGCCACACATCACTGGTTGTAGAAACTGAAAAATGCATGTCCATGTCCTTCTGTTGTGGAACTGGACTTAAAGTTTCAAGGGATAACATTCACATCAGGGACACACACACACACACCCACACAGACACATACATCGCCACTTCATGCTTTTGTTACACAATGTCTGTGACTCACCCAACCACCAGAATGCAAGACATCTCAATGTGCCGCCCTTTCACAGCCGGTGCAAACTGTTCCTCAACACAAGGCAATCTTCTGATCCTGCTAAACAGCTTCATCCTTCTTGAAACAAGATGAATGTTCCCCAGCAGTCCTGCTTCGTATGTGTAACATTCTCCTCCAAGTTAATGTGGAAATCTAACAAGATGTCACTGTAAAAAAGGAGCATGGAAGTGGTCAGTTCTACATCAATTAAGCAATCCTTCAGAGTCCCAGTATGTCATGTAACGTGCGTACAGTAACAACCAAGACAAGAAACATACCAGGCAATCTAACATCAACAGATGATGGTCCATCATCCATCCCTCTAAGCCAAATACCACCTCTAAAAAAGGTTTGTTCCTTCCACCAGCAGTTCCGTAACTCCTGTGAAACACATGACCACAATTAAACAAGTGCTGTATATACTGACAGACTGGCCTCATTTCTTTCTTACACCTCTGCAAGCTCCAGTGTGTCACTATGACAGAGGTGTCCACATCTTAGGTACGACATTGCCCAGGTAGCTTCTTTTGCACAGCGGCACCTAATATTTGTGAGTCCTCAGTATGGGACATGTTTCACGGCACCCTACTGACACATAAAATAATGAGGTCTCTCCCAGATTTTGCAAATTTGCATACCCCTGGACTAAGTCACACTGTACCCAACACTGCAAAACAAATGATACAAAAGTCTGAACCACTTCCGTATATTCACGCCGACACATGGCTTTCTTGTTCAGACAACATGAGAACACATCAGTAAACAACAAGGTCAACAGCCCCAATCATCTGTGAGAAAAGAACATGAGGCACAATTACTGCTTTTATCTTCACTAATATATGACAAAACTTTCAGTCTGTGTTACACCACAGTGGCTTTTGGTTTCTTCAACATCAAACATTATAACACTCCTGTGATGTAGGGCCAAAATAAGGGACAAGGTCAAGGCATACACGCCATCACTGGTACAGAGTGGGAGAAGAGATACAGCTATACTAATTCTTGACCTTGGCTATAGATAGCAAGGGGGGGGGGTCTCACCACACACAGCCAATTTTCACTCATGCAGGAGACCAAATACTCAATGTAGAGGAAGCTAGATGGGCCCCAGGGCCAGCATGAATGAGAATGGTAAAGAGAATCACTTGCCCCACTGGGGTTTGAGCCTCTGTCAGTCATACCAGCTACCCTCTGCAGACTTCTCTAGCCCAGTAAGGTATAAAAGAACCATAAATCATTTCTCTCACCATCCCATACACTACTGGTACTGGTTTGCATTATTACATTTTTACAATAGTCCTGAAATGTGTGACAGGTTAACCTCCCTACCTTCTCCACTGCAGCCAATGTCACCCATCTAGCAACTGCATGAGCAGATTTCTTGGCACGTGGTGGCATTTACAAAGACAGCACAAAAGTAATACAGGATCCAAATGTTAACATGGCTGCTAATCTCTCTCCACCATATCCTGCATATAAACAGGCAATCTACAATACTTTCCATGACAAAGAGACCAGCAAGTTGCACTCCCCACAACACTGTACCTTCAAATGCAATACAAACAAGCTATATAAATACATTCCAAACCAAAACCACCAGCCAAGCACAGAAAAAACAGACTAAGTTTTCCCAGTGAACTACCACTTCATATAATGGGCAACCATTGCAGTGATCCATCAAAACACAAATTTCACCCACATTTCTATCCTAATGCATTTCCCTTGTTATCATAATGGTTATGCCTTTCATTTCATACAACTGCCCGATACACGAACAATTTGCATACCAGCAATTTTTGCCATTAACGAAATCTAAGAAAGAAACTTCGAAGAAAATGGTTGGGCAAAGGAAAAATGTACCCAGCACAGTTGAAATTCCTTTTTTCGCCCTTAATCTTGGGGTTAACTAATTTCGCCCCGGATTCCTCTTTCGTACACTGCAACATAAAAGTGACATTTCCTAAAACGATGTTCTGATTTTTTTCCTGCATGCAAAAGCAATGTGACACGTGCAACGGTTTCAAAGCATGAAGCATTTTTACTTAAAGCATAAGATTTAATTATTTCCTTTCTCTTCACTTTTCCTATTTCGAGGCATCTGTAAAACAATATTGCCTACGCCTGTTAGAAAAGCAGACGAAGGCAATAAGCCCTAGACGGCACCACCCAGAAACGCACATGTGCCCTTCACATTTATCAACAACTATCTGAATAATCCAAATATATAATCCAGTTTTGTGCACGTCTACATAACACTGTGTGGGAAAGCTGCTTCTGCTTGCTTCATTTTTCGATGGTGGACTGGTACAATCCGCCGAAATCACTTCGAGCTCACGCAATCACACCACAGCAGTAGCATGTCTACCTCCATGTACCGTAAGTTCTGTACAACAATTCAAAAACATTCATCCACTAATCTGGGCTGGCGCAACTTTCATCGGCCTAAATACGAAACACATGCTTACAAAGAAAATTTGCCGTATGTAAACACATTGACAAAAAAAAAATGCGTTAGCTTACCACTCCAACATGACGACGCCACTTCCCAACACTCGATTTATCACGAAATTTATACAAACTAGCAACTTGAACTGAACTACTGTATTTCATTTACGTTCCCAACACTCTCGATTTATCACTTAATTCATACAAAACCAGCAATTGATGAACTATAGTATTAACTCTCATGTCACAGTAACCACATTACGTCGAAACACAGCCAACCACACAGTAACATCCACAAACCATCTACTATCACCGAATTTTCCCACGCATGGTAACTTGAATCACGTGTATACGACCCCCTTGCCATTTACGTTAAGCAGTCGTCATCTGATTGGTGGATTCAAATTTTAAACACATTATTTTTTTCATGAAACGATACCTGCTTCTCAATAAATCATTTACAGACATGTTTCAGACTCCATTAATGCAACATATACTTAATTTCATTCACATACAGTCATTCGAAGTATTTTAATGTATGGATGTTCCAGATATGTATATTTCCGGCACCAATCAGTGTCGTGGGCTGGGGAACTAATCCGTGAGCAACGAAATCAGTCCAGTAATCTGTGGTCTCGGTAGAGCACAGATTGGTGTATTGATGCTGTCGGCTAGGAGGATGCTGACTGTTTATGTTTGAATTTTGGAAGTAATCCGCCTAAATTATGGACAGTAACCCGGGTCCAGACACTTCGAACCGTGGATTACCATCAGCACCGAACCATTATGGACCTCAGCAACAACCACCAACGGTAGAGAGTATATGTGGTTATGTAATGGGTAATGTCGGGGTGCTGTGTTCAAATCTCCGTCCAAAATGAGCAAGGAGTGGTGGTAAATGTAAGAGACATCACCAGTTCACATTCAGTGTATAAATCCCGCGAAAATATTGCTGTTGCATGAATTTTGTGGTACAGGGTTTCGTCATGCATCAAGAAATTCCCTGCGTTGGGTCCTAAACTTTTATCATCACAGAAGCCTGTTGTTTGTCAACTGAATATAGTTCACATGTTCACGTCTACACTTACTCTGAAAGCGCATCCTTCCATTGAAGTTTGAAAAGCAACACGTGTAATCTGTAATACATTTTTTGAACTTGTCCTACATGTAATGATTCTGTGGAGGTACAGATTTGTGATAATTGGTGATGCATTATAACAGCATTGTGTTTGGCACTTATTTGGGAACTACTCCAGAGTGGCAGAGCCACTTTTATTACATCTATGCTATAGAAGAGAGTAGTAGGCCTATTGTACATAACACCAACTTGCTGAAGCACTAACATTGTTGTAAGAGGCGCAGCATGTTAATATATTTGTAATGTAAAAAAGGTAAAGTTCACCCTAGAACAGGTCATGAAAGCCCAGAGGAGGAGTGGATGTATGGCTCTACTCTTTCTTTAACCTCAGTACTAGATGGGGGTGAGTGGTCAAGACCATGCCTAGCCCCTTTATCTCAGGGAAAGACCTGGCATCCATTGTGTAGAAGGTTGGGTGTTCCCCAGGGCCACTCTGGATGGGTGCGGAAAATGTTTCCCCCACCGGGATTTGATCCCCAGACTGTCCAGCCCATGCTGAGTTGCTGTACAGGCTATGCTATCCCATCCTACTATTTGTAATATATGAACCTTGTTTTAGTGCCTGCAGTTTGTGCTCAAAGTATGCACATGGTAAGCTGACAGAGTTGCTAACGTTGATATTGACTGTTAGGTACATGGCACATGTGCGTGAGTAAGGTTTTTCAGAAAGACTGTGTTACTCTGTTGTTTGTTCCTGTACCATAGTGAAGTTATACGTGACATAGTCATTTGCAAAGGTACAGCCTGTGCGGTACATGATGGCACACGCGCAGAAACCAGATTTGGTCTTTCAGCAAGATGGACGAGTCCATTTAAATCGGCGGGGGGGTCAGTTCAGTCGACTGCTGGCAGTCGAGCAGTGCGGATCAGCGGATAGACCATGGATAGACCATGTTCCGACGTACAGTGCAAGGCTGCTGGCTACCCACTCCATTCGCATCTTTCCCCTAAACTTCCCCTCCCGTGTGCCATCAGGTTCCGAACGGCCTATAACCTCCCTGAGTGTCAATAGAATGATACCTCAAACCCTATCCATGAAGGTATAAATGTTTTTTGACATGTCTGACCTCCATGAAGTACATACTTTTTTGCATGTGTTGTCACACCTGACAAATGTAAGACTGCTGGAAGAACTGTGTCAACAAACACTGAGTAAAAGTGAAGCTTGATAATGTAACATTTCAGTCACGGAATCTCTAAGCATAACTTCTGTATGTAACATTGTGTCATCAAAACTGGTAGTGTAAAGTTGCTGGATGCATTCTTTCTGTTTTATCATGTGGGTCCATGTAGATCACTGTAACTTGATTTTGAATTTTCATCATATGTTGGCAGCCCTAACATTCCATGGTGTGAAGGTGTGAGTAATTTCAAAGTCAGTAAGAGTAAAGAGCATGTATATTATTCTTTACCATTCTGATAAAGTACGTTTCAGTGGATAAGTAATTCCAGTGTGTTACTGAATGAAGGTTAGTAAAAACATGACTATGAGAAACACAGGAAGAGGCTCTGCTGCTTTAGAGTAGACCAGTCATTTGTTTGAGGTAGGTGTAATTGCTGTCATCTGGGAATCTCAGGTTTCTTTTTTTACAGGGTGGTGATTTTAATTCAAGGGCAACAGTATTGCCATCTAAAGAATGCACAGTTTTGTAGCTGGACTTCGCATGCGATTTGTCATAAGAATGCAATGCATGGCCAGTGTGGGTTAATACACACAGTATTTGGGATATACTTCATAAAATAGGTATAACGTACTAACTCTTTCCCTGGTGCTGCCATGATATAATGCCAAATTGATGCCACCCTTGCCCTGGCATAGGCATGTTTTAACACTGTGCTGCATGGGATTGCCCTGCTACCTGCCATCCTGCAGGACTGAACATATGATTGTGAAATCTTCACTACACATGGAGAAATTTCCAACCTTGAACACAACTTCCTTGCTTAGACAGCTGACTGATGTGGTTCTCTAGTATAGTAAATGATATAATGCATTCATAGTTTTGGCTCTTTCAAATACTGCATTTACATTTGTCTGTGTTTTGGTTGTTCGTGCAACTCAGTGACTCAACACAGGCCTTCAAAATCTTCATCTGTGCATGAATAAAAGACTCTTCATGACCATAAATTTCTGATACAGTGTGTCCACAACACTTCTGTTTGTATTTTTAACAGTTTATTACATGATAACCCCCAACAGAAATATGCAGTCTTTTGTAAATTGTTCCTTCTCTCAAAAAGTACATTTGTAATTCATTTGACTTCAACATTGGAATCTTTAGTGGCCCTGATCATATGAAGCCTATAGACCAGTGCTGCCTATGTACTGGTCAACTTTCCCTTGCTGAGCTTTGGATTGCTTCAATTATTGTGTGAAGGGTTGCAGTGTCGTCCATAGCATTTCTTTAAACATAATCCGTGACACATCTCTACAGGACAAAATCTAAAGGCATGATATATTGGGAGCATGGGGCCACGAGAATGATCCACCACCAGGTTTTTATCTTGTGAGTAGTAAGTCCTTCAACATAACTTGAAATGAAGGAAATGAAAGAAGATATCAAATATCTGAAAAAAAAGAGTGCACATACTTGTGTAAATGCCAAGTTCTTTTACAAGTAGGGATGGATAAGTAAGTTGTAAAGCTTATTTCAGCCTTTCACACAGGAAAGATTTTGGAGACAAGAAAAAAACTGGAATGGTGAAAACATGAACCCAGAAAGTAAATGATGGCTGTAATATATTTATGCAAGGCATGGATAGGGCAGACCTAATTATGCATTATTGCACATACTGCAGATAACCTGAGAAATGGACAGAGGGATTTCTGTTGTTTTGGCAACAGATTGCTGCCTAGTTCTGTATTGTTTCAAAAATACATTACAAACCAGAATTAAAAGGGCAAGGGCTATGCCTTTGAGAGCTTAACCCTTAGCCGCTGAACGACATGTATATATGTTGCACAGTGAGCCCTTTAAATAGCTGAATGACCACTAAAGTGGTCGGGGGGGGGGGGGATTTAATTCCGGTGTCAGAGATTTAAGTCCAGTGTCAAAGGGTTAATACGTGACTGTGTTAAGAAAATGACACAGCCAGCACAGAGGGAAAGTGACAATCAGAGCACAGAAGGTGAATCACTAGCCTCAACATCAACAGCACTGACAGAACCTTCATGCAAACAACTGCCGGTGGCAGATGTAGTTGACCATCTACAGGGTGGCCTCAAAATCCATAACATGGTATATGTGCCTCTGAGTGAAAAAGAAAGGTACAGCTGAGGGAAAATTTAGAGTTTGCTCAGCATAAAATAGAGAAAAGGAACCAGTGTTGTGTGTTCAATTTGCAGTGTGGCATTTAAAAAAAAAAAACTCTATGTTTTGACAAATACCACACAGAGAAAAAGTACTAAACAGGCACACAAGAGTTTGATATTATTCCAGGCAGATATTCAGACATTTCCTTCAGAAACCCTGTTATTAACTTGTAATTGCATTGATGTAAAATGGATAATTTTACATTTGCCATCATATTTGACTCATTTTTTTTTAAAATGCTTGCTAGAATATTGGTGGCATTTAAAAAGCCCTCCACAGCCAGAGAAAGGGCTAAATGCCCTATTCGTATCATTGCTCTTGGTTTAATTACCATTCCATTATTAGGTGAGGAAAACTGGTATGTCTTTGTCCTCTGTTTTGGATTCTGCAGAGGATGAGAAATCAGGTATTTTCTCTTTGAACAAAATGAAAAATGTTGGAACTTTTTAACATTAACCTTTTGGTGCCATAATTATTTTTTTTAATTTTAGCACACCCTGTATATAAAATGTGAATAATACAGGAACCAAATACATTAGAATTATGAAATAAAACTGTATTTTGAAGAGAAAAAAAATGGAGATTATACACCATGTTTAAAATATTCGGTACCTATATTTGTTGAATAAATATATAAAATGCAACTTTGGAGGTTAGCGGTGCGGTACATCAACTATAGTTGACGTTAGGCGTCTAAAGGTTAACATCAGCCATGATTTTAATGTAGGTATATGTTCAAGGTTTTCACATCATTGAAGCAGTGCCGTGTTATTTAAATAGAAGGTTTGTCTGAAGTGTTAGTATATGCTGCCAATCATGGCAGACTGTAATCTTAATGCTGATGTTATGTATGCTGTATACAAAGTGTGACAGAGCTGCAATTTGATTTTTTTTTTCAGTCCTATCGCTTTTCAAATGAGGAGATGCGGGTGCTAAGACAGTGCAATCGTGATAGTTTCTACCAGCGCTGCCTTCCATTGGCAACCATCTTGGGTGTTGGAACTTATTACGGAGTTCGGTCAGGTGGGTTTATTAAAATGGGTTTCAATGTTTTTCATCTCTTTGGTAAACAGAGTTGTCAAAATACAGGGGAAAGTTAACTGAAGCAAAATCTTTTTTGTGTTCATTTGAAGTTGTCATGTGTATGACATTGTGGGATGTGGCGCCGTATGGCGTGGTAAGTAGGTGTATGTTGGCAGAACTACATGTAGTCACTTTCCTGAAGCCCATGATCTTAGCAAATGAATTGCTGCATGCTACGCAAGTATTGAACAACTTGCCATTTCGCTAGCAATGTATATCTTTGTCATTTAGTTTCTTTCCGTTGAAGGACTTTAGTTGAAGTAAATTAGTCAAAAATCTGGGCTGTATGCAGGGGGAAATACCACTCCAACCATTGCTCTTCTAATGCAGTGACCTTCTGTTTGTCTATCTGTCTCCCCACTCTCTCACTCTGTCTGTCTGTCTGTGTTTACCTTATATAGGCGAATGGAGGCTTGGGGTTATTGTGGTGAGTACACTGAATTTACAGGGCTGAAATATGAACCTTATGGTACACAGTAATTAAGTAAAGAAAATTTATTGCAGTAAAAGTTAAATATGTTTTCTCCTCCCTTTTCATTCTACAAAGGATGAGAAATCTTTTAACAAAAATATCTGAGTATGAAATTTACCAAGAGTACACAGTGTGGTCCAAAAGTTTTAGGACTGATTTTATTAAAAATCGAAGACACATGAGGAAGACACCTTTTTTTTTTTTTTAATTCAAAAAAGCTCCATTGGCATATATACAGGCTTTTGCGCAGTCATACAGTTTCTGAAAAGCTGCCGAAAATTCCTCTTTTTGGACCTTCTTTAATTCATCAGTTATGGCTTCTTGGATCTTGGCAACACCTGCAAAGTTGAGTCATTTTAATTTCATTTTCAACTTGGGGAACAGAAAATAGTCTAGCAGAGATAAATCTGGAGAGTACGGGGGGTGATAAAGGGTTGTAACATTTTTTTTGGTTAAAAATTGGCAAACACTTGCAGCTTTGTGGGCGGGCGCATTTTCGTGCAACAAGAAAAAATCTCGAGAGCAGAACGCTGCTGGGCGAACTCATTGAATGCCTTTCAGGCGGTGATCCATTTCTCCTTTATAAAATTCTGCATTTACTGTTTTTCCCTCTGGTACAAATTCTTTGTGCACTGCGCAGTGAGAGTCGAAAAAATTGTCAACATGGTCTTGATGTGAGACCTTTGGAATTTCAGTTTCTTTGGTGGAGAGGATGTCTCACCAACCCATTCAGAACTCTGTCACTTTGTTTCTGGGTCATAGGCAAAACACCAGGTCTCGTCTCCCGTAATAATTTTGTTGAAAAATTTTTATCTGCATCTGCCATCACGATAATGTCTTGGCAAGATGTGACTCGATCTTCCCTTTGCTCAGGCGTCAAGGAGTGTGGAACAAAACGTGCACACAACTTTCTCTTTCCCAAATCCTCTTTCAGAATCCGAGGAACTACAGTCTTGGGGATGTTCAAAGATTCTGCTATCATTCTTGATGTGATTCGACGGTCATTTTTTGACCAAATCAGCAACAGCAGCAATGTTTACCTCAGTTTGAGTTGATTTTGGAAAGCCACCTCTCTCGTCATCTTCCACCAGCTCCCTTCCGTCTTGAAATCCTGAATACCACCTAAAAACATTGGATTGGTTCAGAGCCTCATTCCCATAAGCGTTTTGCACCAATACTAGTGTTTCTGTCGCAGGTAGACTGACTTTGAAACAAAATTGTATGGCAACTCACTGTTCATTTCTGCCATCCATGACATAGAGAAAACTGGCATTACAAGACAAGTTATAAATTGTACACTGTCGAAGATAAACAAGCGAAACTCGGTGTGTGAACAGGTGTTAAGTCATACTACTTAGTGGGTTGGCCAATAGATTGCTCTAGTTCTGTTATTTAAAAAAAAAATCAATCCTAGAACTTATGGATCGCACTGTGTATGTGGTAGCACACATACATGGGAAAAGGAAATCGCGTATGAAATTAAACAAACTTAAGAATCTCCATTGTTCACTTGCATGATGTGATGTGATATGAAGTGACATTTAAAAATGCCCATGGAGCACATCTGGCACATTCACTCTCTTATTGTTCCCAGATTTTAAATTTATTTATAAGAAGTACACTGGGGATGCAGGATTTTGAAATTGGGTCTTGCACATTTTACACAACACACATTATGAGCCTGGCTACACCTTAGCAGGAGGTTTATAATTGATTATAATCAGTATTATGGAAACAGCAGCCTACAGATCATGCTGACCTACATTGAGACGCCCAAATTTTCTTCAGCCTCAGTGCATACCTGACAGTAAACACAGAATGTCTCAATCAAAAAGACCAAACACAGCAAGAATCATGTCCAGGTACGTAGGTCTTCATGTACAGTGCCTGTTACTTTGTCCAGTTTTAATAAAAAAATTTCAGTGAACATCCAAAATATAAAATCGGACAGAAAATGGTCCAGTGGGAGTCATACTGTTCCATGTAGACAGTGGATAGGTGACAGACCTGGTGACACTAACAGTCACTTCATGCATGCCCTTAAGAATGTGACCAAGTGTTCAGTCTGTTGCACAGCAAAGGTAGGTCCAATTTCCACACATTGTAAATGTAGGGGCAAAATTTCGTGTTAATTGTTCACTTATTATTTTGAGTTTCATTTGATTTGCGTGTGCTGTGCTGTACTGTAATGTACTTGCACCACCTAATGAAATACAGCCTCACATGTCCCAGCTGATGCATCACAAAGTAAGTTGTTTGACCAAAGGACTGAATCTAACCAGTATGAACTAGTTCACACCCGTGTTCTCACGCGTATGTGAGTGAGCCACATCACTTTTTTGTGTGATAGGCACACAGCATAACTTCAGTGCGACCTAAGCCTCCATGCATAAGTCACGTTAAAGTGAGTTCCCACACTCGGGCTTGGCTACTTAGATGCAACAGCATGTAGCTCAGAATTAACAAGGGTAAATAAATACTGCACAGGGCAGGAAAGTGATGTGTTTTCTGTAACATTTAGTAATAGTTCTCACAAGGAGACAAACTGCAACATTTGAGTTCATGAAGGAACAAGCAAACAACAACGGCGTATGTTCTATCCACAAGAGGCAGAAGTGTTTCTTTGTTCTCAACCCACTGTAAAGGTGATAATAGATATATGTGTACAGTTTTCTCTAATAGTGAAGATAACATGTGCAAGAACCTTCACATATAACAGAAGTGTAACAATAGTGAGCTGCATGAGGCAGTTGTCATTTACTGCCATTTTGTTAGGAAACTATTGTATGTTCAGTAGTTAAGAAACAATTTTGTGTCACACAAAGTAACATAGGATTGACTACAGTCAAACAACAAGCTACCAAGAATTGTCATTTAAGTGTTTAATTCAATACAGTTAATTAATAATAAAAAAATCTGTGTTTTGTCCTGGTAATTATATGAACACTTGTTCACCCACTTATGTACTTGAAACACGGCAGGTGCACACATACTAGGAAGTTTATTGTAATGTTGAGTTTGTGTTTGTTTATTTCTCATTATGGGGCATGGCATCTGACAAAACAGTCTTTGAAAGGGTTCACATTTTATGGCTTTGGTTGTTACTCTGTGTATGTGGTAATTAGCTTTTTTTTATTTAATTTCATTTTGAAGGAAAGGATTATTGTTTGATGTGTTGTTTTATCTCTTGAGAGTTTTAGGCTGTGACCTTTATGGAACCGTTACTGCTGTGTGTGGTTATTTTTGTTTTGCTATGTGTGCATTTGCCCTCTCCACCCATTTCATAGGCCTGTTGGTGTTTTATGTTTGGGTTAGGTTAGGTTAGGTTGCAGTTTATTTTGCAGAGAAAAATTAGGTGGTGTTGATATAGCAGCATGGCTTCACAAGTGACTGAATTTCATTTCAAAATTCTCTGCAAAGAAATAAATTATCTCCCGTACGCAAACACTTTGCAAAGGAACACGTACTGGTGCATTTTTATGAAACAAATCAAAGGAAGAAAACTGACAGAAGTAACATTTTCCACCTGTTTCCAAAATGTTTAAGCTTCATGTTACACCGTAAATGAGTATGTTGACCTTGAAGTTTGGTATTTAAGTTATGGCTATTACCACACATCAGTACCAAATCCCAAGCCACTTTTCATTACTGAGTGCAGCCAGAGCATTGCCTCTCTCAGCCGCGGCGATAAAGAATGCTTGAAAACTGTCCCATGACTAAGCCATCCATCACACACATATATGTATTGCAAGATATTCCCTTAATCATCGTCAGTTTGTGATATGAAGGATTTGAAATGGAAATGATTTAGGTCTTCACTGTTGGAGTTAAAAACTGCCACCACCATTTTTATAACATGTTCACACTTTGAGCTTTGTCTATGAAGTGGATGATGCAGGGAATTTCGTTGTAAAATGGTGAAGTTTGTTTACGCGTTTCTTGCATAATGCAACCTACCAAACCTTTTTTGTTATCCAGTTTTACTTGTAACTTCATCTGTTGCCACCTCCTTTAGAGGAGGATTTACTACTGTCAGAGAAAAATGACATAGTTCATAGTTCACCGTCAAATTACATGTATGAAACTTGGCTGCTGTGTTGCAGGCTATCTGAAGTCACACTCACGATGGGGTGCAACTCCCAAAGTCACGGTAGCAGCCATTATGGGTTACTTCTTAGGTAAATTTTCATATCAGTCAAAATGCGCCGAAATGTTAATGCGCCTCCCCAACAGTCAGCTAGGAGAAGCACTTCGCCAGAAGAAATTGAAAGGGGGATTCCAGGAAGCGTAAGTGTCAGTGTAATTGTTTGGTCATAGCACAACTTTTACACAGATGAAGTGTGTGTAGAAGTACCCAGTTTGAATCACTGAGACATTCCTGCTATCCTGATTCATATTGTCATAATGCTTTATGGTCATTTTAGGCAAGTACCTTGAAGAAGGTCACAACAACTTTGCTGTACATTTACAATTTGTAACCTTTTTTATACTCTCATGATTGATAATCTCTTGTAAGATCTGAAGTGATAACAGCAGTAATGTATTAACACATTGCTTTCGGGCTGGTCTTTTAATTAAATACCCCCTGGTGACCGGACGTTTTAAACGCTTTTAATGTTCATTCCCATAACATTTTGCAGTCTTATCGTTCTAAAATAAGGTTCAAGAGCGTCTGTCTGCTTGTAACTTGAGATCCAAACATCCTGCATGTAGCTGACGATGACCTTGAAGCATTCAATGTGTCAGACCAGCTCGAAAACGCGCGTGTTGGACGTCGTGTAAGAAAACGCAGAAATGTAGGGCCCGTCAACAACGCATGGGTGAGCAATCACGCATTTCTGCGTGAGCCGACGGCAATGTGTTAAGAATGCAGTTTTATGGGGTGTGATGGTGTAGTTTGTCAGATAAGAACAAGCTTTTTGGAGGAAAATACTCCCTCCATGTTTATTGTCAAGTTGAAGGTAAAGGTGCCGGAAATGGTTGGAATGCAATTGGTGCGATATTAGTAACCTGCAGTCCGTTCCTTACTGAACAGGTTGTTGTAGCATTGATGCTGTAAACCTGTATTCAGAAGGTGCTCATTTTGAATTGCAATTGCATTAATTGCTATCCTTGCAGGATTTTTCATTGTTTCATTTGTTTCCTGTAGGAGGCAGACGGGAAAAGTGCCTAAAAGGAACCACTGTCAACTCAATGAAAATGATTAGCTAATTGCCTTCCAAAACCAACTTCCCTTCTCATTTGACACTGTGTTGAGACAGGTGAATGCATAATGTGACACTTAACTGAATTTTATATTCTATGGTCCTGGGGTAACTTAGGCATTGTCATTGTCATCGTGAGTGTGGT
>Ga0136643_10007521_pt1 | contig 15764 bp, 9 predicted proteins | sample TergutLab28metaG_FD_96883 | JGI IMG/M metagenome (GOLD analysis project Ga0136643, IMG submission 96883) | Labiotermes labralis P1 segment gut microbial communities from Petit-Saut dam, French Guiana - Lab288 P1 (version 3) (version 3) | ecosystem: Host-associated > Arthropoda: Insects >... | reverse complement strand
GGACGCGATAGAATCATTCTTGTAATTTTTAGCCAAGCACTGTACAAGGCTCCCTGATGATGGATCCTCTGTGATCCGAAACATGTTGGAACACTTTTAAATATTTTATAATTTTAATTGTATCTATGTATTATATATTATGCATTAGTTGGATAATAAAGTGTTTAACCTGTTACCAGATTTTAATGAAACGTGAATTTTCTCTACAGAGCTTTCGAAAGCTACTCAAGCATCAAATTTCATGAAAATCCGTCCATCGAGGGCCGAATTGTTCCGTGCAGACGGATAGATATGACGAAGTAATAGTCGCTTTTCAAAATTTTTTCGAACGCGTCTAAAAATAATACGTCATAGAATAAAAATATGGACGGTCTGGGGAGCGCATACCGATGGGTGTGAGATATTTCGCACCAGAACTTACCGGTCCTGGGGCCCACCCGACTCCCTGTACAATGGGTACCGACCCATTGCCGTGAGTTAAAGAGCCAGAGGCGTCGCCTTAACTACCCAACCCCCCGTCTTGCTCCGAGGTTAAAGGAAGAGTCCAGCTATACCGCTCATCCTCTATGTGCCTTCATGGCAGGTTGTATGGTGAACTTTTCCTTTTTTACTGTACAGTTAAACTAACGGATTGAAGAATTTCATGTGTTAATGCCCAGAGACTGTTGCATTTCATTAACTTTTATTTCCGTATAGCATGACCTTCATTCACAGATGACTTAACATTTGGCGGGAATGTTAAGAATGTATTTTGTGAAAAGTAAAACTTTAAATTCTGGATGTTTTCTCCACTGATTTTACTTCAGAATTGAAACTGTTGTCTGAGTATGGGAAGTGGTTTGATTTGTCATGCAACAAACACAAGTCTTTCTTTACTTAAACATTTTTCCCTACAGTTTTTCCTACTATAGATTAGAATTATTTTTGACAGACTTTACTTTGGCTGTTCCCCTTCCACCCACCATCCCCCAGCAGTAACTAGTATGTGGTGACATAAATTTATTGAAATGTAAGACAAACCTGGGTTAAATGGTATATGAAGAATATTGTTCAGTGTCACAATACATGAAAACTAATAACCATGTTCCTATTGAGCTAGTAGTAACAATTAGCTACACATTTCTGCTTTGTTCATCTTTGTACGTAATGAGTACTCCAAGGCAATAGAATCCGGTTTGAAAAGCTTACAGTTGCTTAGCTACTCAAGAAATTCCCTGAATTATTTGAAACTCAAATGCTCATGACAGTGTGTAAGAGAGCTCACCATTGGTCCCTATTAAGAGAAGAGGTATCCACTACCAACCTTCCCGCCCTGTTTCTTTACAACTAATTTTAATATTATCCTGCAATCTATGCCTTTAAAGTGGTCTCTTTCCATCAGGGTTTCCCACCAAATTGCTGCATGCATTTCGTTTTCTTCCCTTGAGTGCTGCATGTGTCAACCAGCTCATTCTCCTCGATTTGATAGCATTACATCTCACATTGAATGCGATTTATAAAGGTCCTTGTTAAGCAGTTTGCCCGAACCCCTTGTTGTATTTCGTCTTTGTGACTCTGAAGTAATTTTCAGAAATTCCGGTCACAAAAATATAAAATACTTTTACATAACAATCAATCTGCTACTGCAATTCGGATGACAAATAGTTCTTAGAGGAAGTTACTGGTTTTTTGTATCTTTCAAGAGGGACATTCTTGTAATGTATTATTGTGTATGAAAAATGGATTTAAATGGCAAGGAATCTGTTTCATTGAACATAAGAGCAGTGTCCTTGGCGGATTTAAATTTACAAGGATTTGATGCTTGTAGCCCGTGACGTTGTGACAATCAGATTATGGACAACAATCTTGTTGCCTTTCACTTCCAAACAAAAGGAAAATAAAGAATCTAATTCTCACTGAATATTACCAATACAGACTTCAATGTTTAATGTGTGCAACTGCTATGGTGCTAGTTCTCTCCCAGGTGTTTTACTGAATTTGTTAGTAGGCTTCTCACGTCAATAATAGCCTGTTAGTAACAATTATTTTGCGCGTATTGTACTGACTGCTACATGTATCAACTCGGTCAGAACCTTGCAGACTATGTGCACATCCTGAAAGGAGAGAGGACTTGATACTGTATGTGAATCTGCCTGCTGGCTCCTGTGAACATGGTAACTACCTGTTGTAGGGAAGTTTTGGACTATCTTCAGAGCAGTTTGGTCCTCAAGGAAGACCCAGATCCATTCAGTAAGTTAAACGGTTGGCCCCAGTCAATCAGTCAGTGTGCCTTCGATTGACTCTTGAACTAACTTAATGGAGCACGATCATCTTGAGGCGCTGATATTCTCATGGCTAATCAGTACACTCTACATTTTATGGAATCTGAAGATTCTGTAACGTTCTTTTGATTAATAAATTTTCTAACTGTGATAATAGTGTACTGTCTCATGCCCTGCGCTTTCCATTATAGGAACCATGTGCTTAACTGCCTATTCTATCATCTATCTATCTATCTATCTATCTATCTATTTATCTATATCTATCTATTTATCTATATCTATCTATCTATCTATCTATATCTATCTACATCTATCTGTCTATATCTATATCTATCTATCTATCTATCTATATCTATCTACCTATCTATATCTATCTGTCTATCTATCTGTCTATCTATCTATATATCTATATCTATCTGTCTATCTATCTATCTATATCTATCTATCTATCTATATCTCTATCTATCTATATCTATCTATCTATCTATCTACCCACCTACCAACCTACCTATGTCTGCCTATGTCTACCTATGTCTATGTCTGTCTGTCTGTCTATGTCTGTCTGTCGGTCTGTCTATGTCCGTCCGTCCGTCTGTCTCCGCCCGCCCGTCCGTCTGTCTGTCTGTCCGTCCGTCTTATCTATCTGATCTGTCTGTCTACTTATCTATCTGTCTTTCTGTCGGGCAATCAGTTAATCAATCAATTAATCAGTAAATCGTCAGTCGGTTAAATCGTGTTCACGGGAGTGTGCAACCAAATAACTACCTGGGCCAGATAAATCCAATCCACACTACTGCTTCCCATCCATATTAATATAATTCTACCTTCTACACCCGAATCTCCTTATTGTTATTTGTCTCTCAAATATTTTGTTCCGGTCCTGCATGCTATGCATGTCATGCTCTTTATTTTTTCACCCATCTGCACAGAACGAACAGTTATGACAACCTCTTTTCAGATCACAAGGTTACTTATCGTATGGCACTTCTCTTGGAAACATTTAGTCAGTAAATATTTACCGTTGTGAACAGGGCTTACAGTAGTTAACTAGAGCAATGAAGTTAGTTCTGTGAGTTTAGCCTACTCTGAAATCTGCATCCTGTTTCAAAGTAAAACTGAGACATCATAAAGTGTGTATATTAGCACTTTTCTCTCTATTAATTCTGTGTACGGAGAGTTCCTTGCAATTGCTCTGTTTTAGTTACAATAAAGTTCACTGATGGCAGTGTGTATTTATACGGAAGAGGTAAAGTTAATAATCTCTCAAACAGGCTTCTACATGAATTTCTAGGTTTTGCACCGACCAAAATTCTAACAGTTTTTATAGAGTAAATATGTTTTTACTGTGAGCTGAATTATGTCCAATTATTTTTCTGTATTTCATTACAGAATGGTAACAGACAAAATGGATTGTTTTGAAAGTTTCAATATTGCTAATGCAGAACATACCACATTCCACTTAACTTAGGGGTCACTTGATCAAAATGATTCTTTCATTTCAGGTAGTTATGAAATTGCAAACCAACGTAATATTGTTTTTGCAGACTCTTCCGTTATGAGCAATACTTGATGCACGCAACAATATGGTACAGTTAGAAAATGACAGACCGTAAACAGTGATACTTGAAACTGTTTACGTCTGCTGGGTCACAGACAGCACACGTTGTTGCATATTGTCAGTCTGTTCTGTCCCCTTTTGAGGTCCCAGAGACCAACTGACTACATCCTGCTTGTAGCCGGTCACGTTTACAATGTGTCTGTTTTACGCCAGAGTGACGCAGTTTAAATTGAATGTCATCTACCTGATGACGAAGGCAGAAGGTTCTTCTGAAATGTCAGTACACAATATGCAAGACTGAGTGATGTCACATCCCAGAATATGTGTTGTATTCATAGTTCTTTTCAATAGTTTGTCAAATCTGAGGTTCTAACAACATTGCTAAAGAAGGCTTTAGTATTCTGAAATATGACGCTTTGGAGATTGGTTTATAATTACCAACTTTTCAGATGAGCCTTCCGGCTCCATCTTCAGGGTAGTCAGAAGAGAGCAAGATGTACGGTTGAAATGTGTTTTTGTATATATGGGATGATTGGTATAACAGGCTGCTGCGACTAGTGTTGCTCTTGAGTGAGCTGGAGACGTAGGTAAAATGCGCAAGGAAGTGAAGGAAATCTTGGATGAATCAGAGAGGCTCAGACTGAGTAGGAATAAAGTCAAGGGTAGGAGGAAAAGGGATGATCAGCCTATGTAGGGTAGCAGTATCTTCAGGGCATTCAGTTGATGGCCTGTAAATGTGTACACAAGATGGAAGGAAGTGGGACCAGTCTGGGATAAAGCATATAGGAAGGGAGGATGGAAGGAAGTGGGACCATTCTAGGATAAAACTGATAGGAAGGGAGGATGGAAGAGCTAATGTGGTAAAGGGGAAGAGGGAAGGAGATGACAAGCCAGTTCAGGACAAATAGTGTCCTGAGGGCAGGTGTTCATGGGCCCTGAATCGGGCTGCAGTAATTAGCATGGGAAGTTTGCTCGGGAATTTTAGGGAGTGAATGAGCGGTTTCTATGACTTGCAGAAGACAAGGCCATCCTGCTTGTTATGTGTTACTGGTGTGAAGCTCAGTTTCAATTGCCTATCTGTTGATACAGTGATACTGTGCTCTGAGGAATCCCACCAGATAATGAAACATGGATTATAATGTTATTGTATTATAAGGTATATTGTATACCGAGGGGCTTGGCACAGTAGTAGTGCTCTAGACCTGTATTTGAGAGGTGTTTTGTTTGAATCTCAGACAGGCCACCATCTATCCTGACTGAGGTTACCTTGGTTCTCCTCAGTCTTTTCACAAATATTCAAGAATATTATCTCAAATATGTTATGACTGCTTCCTTCCAACTCCTTACCAAGTCAACGTGAGTCAATGTCTGTTACAAGATTGAGATCACGTAGTATGAACTGTGTTGTGTTTATTTCCTTGGCCAAGAAAGTACGCACATTGGAGGCAAATAGTGGCACAGTATTTCTGGATTGAACACAAAGTGGCCAAAGTGCTTTGTAAGACGCTGGTGATATCATTTCATGCACAACGTAACAGATAGTATGAAGTCTCCAGCAATTTTCCCATTTGAAAAATGTGTAATTTGTTTTAAATGAACTGTATATTAGCTATTTTAAACTTTGCTTTTGAAATGACTGTAAGAAGGACGAAGCAATCCAAGAGGCATTAAAATTGAATGAGACACATCAGTTTATGGTCTGTGCTGATGGTGTTGATTTATTTGATGGAAACATACTGAAACATGTAAATTCTAATAGTCACTATAAAGGTGATTGGTCTAGGATTAAACTCTGAGAACAATAAGTCTCTTGGACTGAATGCGGGGCAAAATCACAACACAAATAGAGCTGTCAGTCTTTCGAAAATTTGGCAGAATTAAAATATTGTGTAACAACACTACAAAACAAAATTGTGTACATAAGGAAATTAAGGTCAGATAAGATTTAGAGAATGCCTACTATCATTCCGTCCAGAATTTTTCGTCTTCATGTTTACTAAGTACATGAATCAGAAGATTCAAAATTGTAATTTGTCCTATTGTGTTATGTGGGTGTCAGCGTATTTCATTACATTAAAAGAAGCACATTGACGGAGGGTATTCAAGAATAGGTTGCTGAGGAAGGCATTTGTGTCTGAGGGAGAGGAAATAGTAGGAGACTGCAGAAAAACGCATGATGAGGGGCTTCAAGATTTGTACTTGTCACCAAATAACCTTCGGGTGACAAGATGAAAGAGAATGTGATGGGCAGGGCATGTGGCTTGCATGGGGAAGAAGATAAATTCGTCCGAGATTTTGGTGGTGATTCCTGAAGGAAAGAGACTGCTCGAAAGACCTAGCTGTACATGGGAGGTTAATATTAAAGCGCACCTTCAGGAAATAGATGTGAGGACGTGGATTGGATTAATCTGACTCGGGACTGGGACAAATGGCGTGTTATTTTGCACACAGTGATGGAGTGTTGGATGCCATAAAATGTACAGAATTTCTTCACTGGCTGAAGAACTGTTAGCTTCTCAAGAACGACCGTGTTTCATGGAGTTGGTTGTACGTTAGGTATTTACACACATTAAACTTATCTCCAGGAACTGTGGTATGTAGCACATTTCATTCGCTACTTACGTCGAGTTATGACAGTGTCTGTCTTGACCAATTTGGCAACTTGTTTCTGTAAATGGCACATGCTGTACTCTGGCCTTTATAAAACTATTTTACAACAGCATTCTGCTATAACGAAAAGACCATTACTAAAACCGGTTTTCTTCAAGCTTGTCTGTCAGGTTCTTAAACACTTTATTTATTTTACCATTTAATGCAGATTTTTTTTTATAAAGGTTATTTTCAGTCAAAAATAGTGACTAGGCTATTGACTGAACAACCGAGAAATTACGGTTTAATTCCCAGCCGGGGGCTAGTAATTTTTTCTTCTCCACAATGTTCAGACCAGCTGTGGGTCTACACAGCCTTCCATTCAAAGAAAACTAGAGGCACTTTTCCTGGGAGTGCAGAGGCGAGTTCATGAAGCTACCAGTCACCTCCATCTAGTGCCGAGATAAAGTATGAGTGGAACTATATCTCCACTCTTCTTTCAGTCTTAACAGCATATATATGGACAACTTTACCTTTACTTACACTCTCACACACACACATGCATGTGCGCTGTATTCAGTTTTTTCTTGAAGGAAAAGTCGCAGTATTTTTTAATCAAAGGATGTAACTGTAAGTCAGTTTTAGGCTAATTTATTTCTTTAAAGGAAAAGATATTAATACTGCATACTGTTGCTTACTACCATATACAATCCCTGCACTATTTCTGCAATAGATACCCACTAATACAAGAACTTGCAACATAGAATGCTGATTTTTTCTCGTTTATTACGCTACCTTGAAGCGGGTTGGGGGGTGGAGTGGGAAGGGGAGTAGGAGGAAGGGGTGCTGTGTGTGTGTATATATATATATATATATATATATATATATATATATATATATATATATAAGACAAGGAAAGAAATTATGAGACTTATACATAAGTGTATGTTCCGTTGAAAGTAAAGTTGATAATAGTCACAAGAAATGTGTGTTTAATTGGCTTGCACATTTTTTTAGTTTGATAATGAGTTTATGGGAGTTAGCGTTCTTTCTTATAAAAGTGTGTGAGAGCCTAATTAGGTAACGAGTGGGGCAACAGCAAAGACAAATAATGTAATGCTGTTTCTTGTTATGTAGAATGGCAGTGTTTCGGTTCAGTTGTTTTTGGATCAGTAGAGAAACATTCACCTTTGTGGTTTGCTTCCCTACTCTTTTACCGCAGAAGTGACACCGAAGTGTAACAAAATACTTTCTTCCACATTTAACCTGCAAATTAACTTCAGGACTGTAATACAGGCAGTCCTGCAATAGAAGTGGTACAGTCATGTAGGAGTTATCATCGCACTGCTGTGTTGTAGGTGGGTTTAGTACAGAGATGATGGCTATGTGCATGTTGTGTTGCTTTACCGCTATTCAACCTGCCGTTTTTGTGAGTCGTTATTAACGTCCAAAAACACGTAATCGACTTCAGTTGTGTTTGTAGGTGAGTGTTTTGCTGTCACTTTTTTGGATTCATCACACAACTGTTTCAATAATTTTCACAATGAAAACTCTAAATAAAAAACATATTTTTTTTTCCTTTAGGACTACAATAAGTGATCAAAAACTTTTGGGGAAAAGGTCAGTTTGAAAACTTAGACATAGCTGCAACGAAAACACTGGAATTAATAAAACTAGGGAATAATTATATGCATTTAATTTTGTGTAATTAAAGATGGAGTCTTAGTACTGGGTACAGGGTTGAGAAGATTGAAGGGTGAAATGTAATGGATGGAGGGAACTATATTTATTTGAACACAAGAGAGGCATTCCCGGGCTGAGTGCGTTATGTACAGATAAGTGTCACTATATCCCTAAATACATTAATTAATTAAAATAACAAAAATATTGACATGTTTAGGGACATTAAAATACAGGTTTTGTTAATGAGTTCATTTTTAATGCAACTGACATGTAATTGCTTTCTTCATCAAACACTATCATTACCAGTATTTGCTGTGGGTAGATGTTCACTTCCTAAACCATATATGTCAGTATTTAACCAACTTGATGCACAAAATTTGTTCACAATAAGTTTTATTTCATGTCTCTACATGTTTCGAGCACATGTGCTCGAAACATGTAGAGACATGAAATAAAACTTATTGTGAAACAAATTTTGTGCATCAAGTTGGTTAAATACTGAGATAAATACCTCGAAATATTTTAAGAATTTTTCAGGAAATTGACAATATTCTGGAGTAATGCAGTAAGCTACAAACTGCCTCGTTGTTTGCTGGATTTTAAACATTTCTATAGGTGGGCTTTTGTAGAGGATATAAAAATAAGTTATTCTGTGAGTTTCTCAGTACAAAAAGAAGATAAAAGCTGCTGCATAGCTCGTCCTACTGACAGTTCCTTTAAATAAACTATATATATAAGATACTGCCAACAAAATCATCTAAAACCTATTCCCGTCATATCGAAATTATGCTGCGTGAAACGGATATATTGCAACGGAATGCAGACGTTGTCATGTTATGTAGTTGTCACTCGAAATGTGTAACCTCTGATTTCCTGTCTAGCGGTTGGCGCGTGGTTTTTCGAGCATCTTGTATATCACTGCCTACTCCTAGCTGTAATTGAATCTTTACTGGATTGCATCTCGTGTAAGGAGCGAGTTTATAAGTAACAAATACCTGGCGAGCCCCATAATAACCGAAGCGAAGTCACTGCTTGGCTGGAGGCGATCAATTCAGAACATCGATTAGAGAGAAGGTTGGTGGGTTGCAGAAGGCACAGGCGCAAGGGTAAGCCACCTAAATGGAGACGGAAACGTAGAAGTGTGCTTAATGAGCACAAGAGCTACAACTGGCTAAAGGACAGAGTTAAGGGCGAAGGGAACAGAGAAAGGATGGTCCAGATTGGAGGAAGGGATGAAGTAAGGAGGGATGGGTGATAGTATCACAGAGAGGGAATCTTGTCTTCAAGGAATAGGCGATTGCGAATACCTGTGTATGGTATATTATCATTTATCTGAGACAACTGGCTTGACTTCAGATAGGGAGACAAAGCTAGGTTATAATTTAGTTAATTGTAGTTGACTGGATGTAGTATTGGCTGCGTATATTTCGTGGAACAGAGTCCTTGAGAACTTAATACTACCTCAGCTAATCAAATTCCCTACTTGTGACAGATCCTAAGGTTCATTGTCATGCTTACTACTTGTTATAACTAAACTAGCTGTATCCAGGTTAAGACCTCTCATTCTATTGTTCTAAGATCCATTTGAATATCACGTCTACTGTTTACGCCTAGGTCTTTCAGGATGTCCTTCACTTGCAGGTTTCTTAAAGGCCATGTGTACATTTTTCCACCACTCGCATGCACCTTGACGGGTTGCAAGCAAATAAACCGCCACTGCTTCTGAAAAAAAGATGCATTATTATAATTTCTTTATTCATGGCTCGAATGCCCTCGTGAATCTAGGATTCCGCATTGTTGAGGTTTCGAGATCACACTCCGAATTACTAAATTCATTAGAAATATTGTGGACGAGTGATTGGCCCGTTACAGGAACTGTATCTGGCAAAACACAATAATCACAAGAGATAGACATCCATGGTCCCTATGGGATTTGAAACTGCAATTCTATCATGCGAACGGCAGCAGAAGAAAAAGACTTAGACCGCGCGGTCACCAAGATCGACTTGTTTTAATTTACATACATAACGTTCATCTGCAATAACTGCATGCATCCTAATTGGAAAGTTTAAAGGCAGATCAATGAACAAGACGTTAAGAGATCTATACATTCCTACTATCGCAGCTGGTGGAGAAGTAATAGAATAGAAATAGTCCGTGACGTCATCAGGGGTTTATGTAAGAATGAAAGAAACTACCTTGGCTTTGTGATTGGTCACGAATAAAGTATATAAATCCGATGCTTTATTCGTCGGAACAATGTACATATATCTCTGGCGCAAGCTGAAACCGAAAGTTCTCATATCCAAGACACACAGCAGCTAGGTTACTGCTCCTGGTTGCTGAATCGGTTAGATTTCTATGTAACTCTTCCGACATTATTTTCATGCCAATTCAGCCACATAGACGGAGATAGAAATTTCATCAAGGGTTTAGTAGCTGTAAGACGCTTTCGCAGAATTGCGAAAAGTGACTATTTGCTTCGCCATATCCGTCCGTCTGACTGTTTGACTGTCCTTCCGTCTGTCCGTCCGTACAGAACAACTCAGTTCCCACAGGACCGATGTGCATGAAATCTGTTATTGTATTGTTTTTTCCAAAACGTGTTTATAAAATTCCAGCTCATTAAAATCAGACAAGTACAATGGGTACTTTACATGAAGACCAATATATATATATATATATATAATTTTGCCATATCTCGTTCAGTTCTTCTTACAATGAGAAATGCTTCAGACAAAATTTGTAGAGAAAATCAAAACACATATTTTATGTTCGATAACTTTTCTTCTGGTAAGTTCTGACATTTATGAGAAAATGTGGAAATATATTTTAGATCCGGACAGACCAAAGAAGACAATATAGTGGATGTCCGTTGCATGCTGGATACCTAAGGCTAAAAACACGCATTCAGAATATATAACGGTTACGTAGACAAGTCTCAGTTTTAAGTTATAATACTTGGCCTAACTTGTAACACTTTATATTGTGCAATATCAATAATCATCTAAAGTGAAATACTGACTAATTCAAGATAAGGAGAAACAGACGGTCAAAATCGTTGGCAAAACTGAGCATGAAACCCGAATGTCCATCTCAGTAACATAATTTCTAATCCTTATATCCTGTTGTGTGTCCAACTAGTCTTTATCGTATTTTGTTTAGTGCAGTTGTTTTGGAATTAATTCAAAGGAACACCATGCCTAAAAAAGGCGGGAAATGGGTTAGCTCGATGTTGTTAGGCCTTACTTCTTATTTAGCGCCCTGAATTTTAAAATTTGTAGGGGACACTGTAGACATTGCGCAGATGTGTCGTCTTAAACACCAATTCTTGTCACCTTTTCTGCATCAGATTCTTGTCCAACAGATAAATGGCAGTAACGATCCTTCTCAGAATAGAAGATTGTCCAAGTGACAAAGACAATTGGAGTATTTCCTCCTTTGGGAGACCAACAAGCAAAAGCGCTTATACAGTTGCAAAAGGGAGGGGGGTGGGAGGGAGAAGGAATTCTGAGAGATTACTGTGCCCCAACAAACGGCCACTAAGCATTTAGATAAAGAATGTAAATTGGGGAATGCCTTTATCTCGTCTCAAGGAAGACATATCCCACATCAAATATTAGAGTAATAACGTTGCAAAATAGGATTCTCTGTGGACGAATGTGTCAGCTAACTATCTTCTATTAGGCATCTAACTAACAAGTCAGTTTGTTTATAGTAAAACACTTCTTATAAAAGCAAATAATTAGTTACATACTTGGATTTATAGTACATTTCAATACAGGGTTCTGAAAATATAAACACAGAAAAGAAGCGAATTGATTTCTTTAGCCTTGTATATGAATTATTAATATATTATCATTAAGTTTGAGAATAAATGACACGAAAATCTATTTAACACCTGATTATAAGACAGAAGCAGAAAATATGTTTGGTAACTAATGGATTAATTTTTTAAATCATATTTGTAAATTTGCAGATGAAATTCCGCAAAATACTGGTAACTGATATTCTGAACTGGAAGTTTTCAGGTCATTTAATAACAAAAAATACACAAATCATTATTAATATTCCGTCACTTTAGTTTATTACACTTTTTAATTGGCCTAAAATTATATTAAATAATAAATTCCGCAAATTCTTGTTCATTAATATTCGAATTACGTATTTGTTAACAGTAATGGTATTGCAAATATTGCAGCTCTCAAAATGGTAGGACTTTTGGAAAAGACAATAAGAACTCCACATTAAAAACTCAGAAATGAAATATTTCTCTTCAGGTTTACAGCGTAGGTCCATGTTAGGTCTAAATTAATTCCATGTTTTAATCGTTTTAACGGGCCGTTGATTCTGGAAGTGAGACTTTTAACTATTCGTTTGTCCCTTTTACGTTTATATCTCGTATTACTAGGGATAAAATTCTTCCAGTTTCTCGCAATAATTGTCTACAATTTAAGCGTATAACTTAGGTCTGTTTAAGTTTGCAGAATATAACCCTAATTTATCACAATTTTAAATACTCACTTAAGCATATTTAAATTTGTACCTTACTATGAACGTAATGCTGACTCTTAATGCGTTCCTGTGACGCAATATTCGTAACTTAATATATCACGTTCGTGAAGTCACGATGTAATAGTTATACAGTATTTCCAATGGTCCATGGCCAGTTAAAAAGTAACTCATATTAAACCCTAATTTCTTTGTACATAAAAGAGATGTTATGGCTATACAGAACTGAAACCTCGTGCTGTGATCATTTATGTTTATTCCATGGTCATGAATATGACAATTTATTGCCACGCCAAAGAGTCTTTACCACAGCTAAAGTCTGTTATAGTGCAAAATATGCAGCTTTCAAATAAGTGGAAGTTTTATGCCTTATTCTACGCTTTCCACACTTGCGCATGTGTACTGTGGATATAAAATAAGAAGCTGGAGTGAACCAGAATTCACTTTACTGAGCGAAAATGTGTCCCAACTGTTTTACAGGTCCGTAAATTATTTTTGTAACTTTTCAGACTTCATAGCCTGGAATTAAAGCAGATTTTATTTGTCTAGAAGTTATTTTCCGAAACGCGAGATGAAGAATAAATGTCTGCAAGCTACAATTGAAAATTAGAGAACACGCATGAAAAATTAATAAAAACGACCCTCCAGTATTTGTGTTGCTACTAAAGTACTGAGCAAAATATTCGTCCCACAAGACAGAAAGTGACCTAATTAGGAGCTGAAGGAGATGTAGGTCAGAAATACGATATCTGAGAAGTGAGAAAGGCTTAGAAATTTTAGTTAGCAGCGTGCAAACCCACTGTTTTGGAAAAAGACACGTGGATGTCAAAATAACATTACAACGGTCGTGTAAGGTACTAGCAGAAACGGAGGCACTGGTTCAATCCCGGACGAGGTCGTGTGGGGTTTGTGTTTGAAAACCTGGAATTGTGTCACACTTGTCACGGACTACTTTTGTATCTCCCTGTCACAATCATTCAAGTAGTTCCCCATACTCGTTTACTCCTCTTCCACGGACTCTGTACCTAGTATAATCCTAGCAATTAAAAGCGTCGTTAAATAATGATGTAAAATGTTACCAACATAAGTACGTACTTTTCTGAACCAATACCAAATCCAGCTCATCTAGCGCAATTTTGCGGACCTTCTGAAAGTTTGGCCGAGGCTACGGCACGTATAGCTTTCCTGTAGAGCTAGAGTCCAAATTGGGCCTAGGCTGTCTTCTCCTGGGTTTTCTAGATCGCACACAATTAGACACACAACCGGTAGGACTCTTCTGAATGAGATATCAGCAGGCCGCAGGGGCCGCTACCTACAACAACCTACAAACGCAAGAGACGAATATCCATGTCCTCAGCGGGATTCGAAACCCGCAAACCCTCCAAACATGCGGTCGCAATCCTACGCCTTACACTGCACGAACACCGGGATTGCCACTGTCTATGTGAGCAATAATATTTAGTAATCCGTGGTATGTATGAATATCTAACGTGTTAAATCCGCTGTAGCACACAGAATCCATATAGATCTGACAGCAAATTACATGCTTTGTGGAAATAGATTCACCTGATTCCGGATAAGTTCTCGGGCCTTTCGTGAACGCTGCTATTGAAATTTTGGTTCTGTACAGTCATTGAAAAGTTTTACGAATTCTACCCAATTTAAAAATTTTCAAAGGAGAACGTGCATCAATAAATGATATGTTTTGGTCGCTCAGTTCCGTATCTTCCTTATTTACCTCAGCATTCAACTTGTGTATAGAACTTAGTAACATTTGGTGGCCAGACAGCAGTAATCCTACTGTGGCATCACATGCAGTCTGCTCACGCAACTCACAAACAAACGTAAATATTAGAAATGCTATAACAATGCACCATGCAATTGATAAATGTGTGAAGTGTAATAAACTGATCATCTGACCTGTGCAAGACCGGATTCTCCGTAGCCATGTATAAAGAATATTAATGATTTAAACCCAGTATTCTTGGCTTCTGTTACTAACACGTGTCAAGGTGAATCTTATGTTTATTGGACCGTGCATCATCTTGATAGTTGAATAAAGAGAGACCAACTTGATGTCACTTGCTTTTTTATTTCATTATTTAATACTCAACATGTTTCGGATGTTAATACATCAATCCTCAGGAGCTTGCGACTTATTTGTTGAGTTATTTCATGGGTTGTATTGTGGTGTGGTATTCGGATGCAGGCTGAAGCATAGTGCTTCAGCCTGCATCCGAATACCACACCACACCACCCCAGCCAAACCACAACGTAACACCAACGCACATCGAACCAGAGCAATACAACCCATCAAATAACTCAACAAATAAGTCGCAAGCTCCTGAGGATGGATGTATTAACATCCGAAACATGTTGAGCAGTAAATAATGAAATAAAAAGCAAGTGACATCAAGTTGGTCTGGCTTTATTCAACGTGTCGAGGTATCTGTAAATTGATCACCCTTCACATTGCACATGCTAAAATAAAGCAGTATGTACACTTTAAATTAGACTTTGTAGTTTTAATAAGCAGATGATATTCGTCAGATTCGTAAGAAATAAATTCATCTCCGTGAATAAGAGCTTATAGCTTTGAAATGTAAGCACAATTACTAATTTCACTGCATGGTCGTGTGACAGAATAAGCTTAAGTATTTTTGTTATGTCGGACTTATAATAACCTTCTGTCTCCCTGCGTAGTTATTTTTATCACGAACGATGTTAATTAACATTCACCTAAAGCCTCAGAATCCAATATTCGAACACCCTCAACCTGCATTCCTCCCTCAAAGTGGCAGACCAAGTTTCACTCTCATACAAAGCAACAAACAAAATAATTGTTTTGTATATTTTAATCTTCATATTTTTGGATGGTAAACTGGAAGACAAAAGATTCTGCCCCAACTAATAGAAACACTCCCTGACTTCAGCCTGCTCTTGACTGCTGGTTCGAACAAGTCTTAATGTCCGGAAATGAATATTGTAATAAGCGTTGAATTGTCAAGTACATTACTGTAATACTTTGCCTTCTTACAATATATACAGGGTGTTTCACGACTTTAGGGCATAACTGCAGGAGGTGATTTCCTAGGCCTTTGTGATCAAAAAAGTTCATATAAACATATGTCCGATTTTGGACGGTTACGGAGTTATGACCG
>Ga0136643_10007520_pt1 | contig 15765 bp, 5 predicted proteins | sample TergutLab28metaG_FD_96883 | JGI IMG/M metagenome (GOLD analysis project Ga0136643, IMG submission 96883) | Labiotermes labralis P1 segment gut microbial communities from Petit-Saut dam, French Guiana - Lab288 P1 (version 3) (version 3) | ecosystem: Host-associated > Arthropoda: Insects >... | reverse complement strand
TGAACCTCATCATGTTTTGTAGTTGTGACTACACAAGTCAGTAACTGGGGAGGGCGGGGCGGGAGAAGGGGGGGGGGGGAAACGAGGACGTAAGACGGGTAGAAGGAACAGTACTGATACCTTGTGTTGCTTTTCTTGGGTCTTCCCCTCAGCCTGTTCCCTGATTGGAACACTGTATCATTAAGTAGCCACATAATTGCAGTTAGGAGCCGCACGTCATTCTGAGATCATACCAACTGCCTCAGCTGTTGTTCTAAGAGACCACATTATAATGCATAAAGGAGAGATGCGAGGAAGCGAGGGCTGTTATTATTTATATGATGGAAGGAAAAAATTAGTGAAGGAAAGGCCTGCTGGGGGAGGGGAGGGGGGATTGGATTCATGATAAAAAGTGGTTTTCAGATTATTTTGGTATTTTTTTTTTTGTAAAACTAGTGGCGCGTATTTGTAATCCTACTGGATCGTGTGCGTGCCTTCACATCTATCTTACACGGCCACAGCGTGGGCCAGAATGGGACGGAGAACAAATCCGAGCACTAGCAAATGTGCTGCTGGGTGGAAATGAACTGCCATGAATGTCAATAAATTTGCATGTACGAAGTAATGAACAAGAGAGGGAAAGGAGAAGACAATCTTTTGTAATGTAAGTGACATTTACGTTAATTTTAGTTATGTTCAAAATGTAATGATTTGGAAAGGAGGAGGAGGAGGAGGAGGAGGAGGAGGAGGAGGTGGTGGTGGTGGTGGTGGTGGTCGTGGTCGTGGTCGTGGTCGTGGTGGTGGTGATGTTTGTCTATTTCAAGGAAATATTTTGGATTTCCCCTGAAGAAACCCGAGAAAAACCTTCACCGTTGCAGCCTTCAAACTGGCCGATATTCGAACTGAGTACCTCTCATACAAAATCTACGATATCCGTCGCTACATAAATCAGCTCGATCTCCTTACAACACAGTGGATGATAGCTAGGCTGGCCTTACAACCAACGAAACAATACCTGGTGGGAATAAAACTCCAATCACCCAGCCCACACTTTATCTTCACTGACAAGATATAATATGCACAGTTTATATTTCAACAAGAAGTGTAAAACATACAATGCAGAGGAGTGGACACTCCGACCCCTGAAGATGAAAGGAGTAAGTTATCTCGAAACGTCGGGGTACCAATCTTCCAGAGACGCAACGCCACATATCAGAAGAACGGTGACCTCGGACAGAAACATGTTAAGGCTGTACTAACCTGATCAGTGTGAGAGTGAGAGAAGAATATGTAGTCTAAGTTAAAAATGCAAATACTGTTCTTTCCTGAAGCAAACTGGCACTGAGCACTTGTGAGACAAGTGTTGAGCAAACATGGCGCATACGATAGCAGCAAGGTAATCTGTTTAACATGCTCGTAACGCAGCAACTGGTACGAATAGTTTCACCGTTACACTAGGACTTGATGAAACTAAGAGAAAAATCATAAGGTTAAAAAACACACCGCCAGTTTGCTTTTATTTAAACTACCTTAAGAAGCATGCAAATGCTACGCTGGCGATACAGCAACATCACATTCCCATTAATTTTCCAGCAGCCAACAGTCGCGGCCTGGAGACCATAAACATCAGAATGTATTTCCATGGTTATTCCGTCTGCTTTCAAAAAAAGGCTGAACATCAAGACACAGAAACAATAATTTTCTTAGTCCCTTTTCTAGTTGCAAATAGCTTTAATTTTTATTGGTAACAAAGATTACTGTCATCAGTAAACTGCGAAACCAACGAGAAATCACATACTGAATTCTGGGACTGATCTGTTGTAGCCTACATATGTACCAGACTGAAGGTGTTACATGTCAGAAGACGGTGGTGTTCAAAGTTACTGTCTTCAGAACGGCATTCTTCACTTTAAACCGATGTTTCATTTTGAAGTGCCTGCTAAAGGTTTAGCAGCTGCGTAGTTTCCGAAATAGCGTAACGAGCAGCTTGATGAGTCACACAAATAGGGAAGAACAGGAAGTTGCTGCAGGTCGAACAACACAGGCAAAGTACGTGTAACGTAACAGTGACGTACGTTCGCGTAACCATCGTTGTCGTGGACAAGCGATAATATTAAACATTATGTGTGTGTGTGTGTGTATTCCTGCCTTCGTTATTCGTCATGCAAAATGCATCTTTTCTGCGCCGTTTTATATTGACATATGTCGCCTGTTCAGATCTACCATATTTCACCAAAACTACCTTACAAATGGCACGATTTTCAGAAAATATTTACTGAACATAAGCTGTGTGTTTTGATTTTCTCTAAAAATTCCGTCTGAAATGTTTCTCATACTAAAAAGAATTCAGCAGTTTATTATTATATATGTACACAGGCCTTCACAAGAAAAACCTGTTATTTTTGTCTCGTTTTAATAAAACTTGAACTATTTCGACAGATTTTTTTAAAAAATTCCTCAGATACCAAATTTCATGAAAATCTGTCCAGTGGGAAACAAGTTGCATGCGGACGAAAGGAAGTACTTACAGACATGATGAAGCTTTTCGAAATTTTGCGAAAAGCGACTAATATGCGGTAGAACTGGTGAGACATGATTGGGCACATAATATTGTTGGCGAAACGTCTTTAAAAATGGTAGACCAAAGAAACAGAACGATAGAATCACGATGTATCTAGGATGAAGGATGGAGGTGGATTCAACTGGCTCATAATCATGTCCAAATGTGGCCTTGATGTTACCGGTTTCAAAACATCATGTTCCGCTACTGGAGAACCGGTTAAATGATCCGTTACTTGTATTCTTAATTAATTGATTACCTAACCAATTAGTCACCTAGAAAGTTGAGTTACCTATTAATCTCCCCTGCTATTTCGTCACATATTTAGTACATAACTTAGACACGTTGTTATGTTTCAAGCTCCACAATTATTTACCTACACAGATAGTTGATCAGCCAGCTAGTTAGCACCTTAGATGTTAATTCAGGCATCTAGTTGTTAATGCCTAATTTTAAGTAACAAGTTGCTTATTATATCATTCAGTATGTTACACAGCGAGCTCGCCAGTTTGTTACTTAATCGCTAGAGTTACTTCTTTGACAAATTAAGGAACTACCTAGTAAGGTTTTTAAATAACGAGCGCTCTACGGCAAACAATTTTTAACTTGCATCTTACATTCACCAAAAGCCAGTAGACAAAATTCGGCCCGGTAATTTGTTCTCTGCAAGGTACGAACTAAATGTTTACGTACATTTGATATTGACTTTATATTTCAAAGGCTTAAAACGTTTGCTCACCAGTAGGCCTATTCACTGGCTATAAACCTATTCAAAACAAGAGCACTTTATACTCGGTGCAACTTATATATCATGATTTCAACAGTTCATTATTATTGCCCCTTTTTAATAGTAGGATTTGTTCCAGTTATTTTTTCGTGTACCTCATATAAATTCCTCAAGGTTTATGAAGTGTTTCAACACTTCCTGATCAGGTGGCTTAAACCACCAGGTTCTAGCAGCAGCCGGTGGACTAAATACCCCACCGAGAGATGTCAAAACCGTGAATTCTGCCTTCATGTGACGAAGTCTACTTCTGGGGAAGTCTTACAGAGAAGCCCACGGCTAGCGAACTGCGTTCCTTTACTTGTCTGTCCGCGGCTAGCATTGTGAGCAGCGCCTGTACTGTTGGACGATTAGTTTATTCAAAACTTAGTTTATACAGACACACTCCATGTCCGATGAACAGCCGATTACATGACTAAGTATGCAGTCAACTGACCATTTGTCCGACAGGGTCAAAAGAATAATCTGTTCCCCAAAAGGACAAGAACGACTCTGGGGCCCACACAGTCTCCTATTCAAAGGGGAGCAGAGACTGGGGTGTGAACTTGAACACTCACCTACATCTGTGTCCTTCACGCCCACCATACACATCCATGCGTCCACAGGGACGATGTTACCTGTACTTTGACCTAACAATTTAAATGCGCCAGTACTGAATACCAGTCAGTCGACTTACTGAAGTAATTTCTGATCGAGCGGCTGATTAACTAATTACGCAAATGATTAACTGAACTGACAGAGTGACTGAGTCAGTACTTCAAGAACGAACATGGTGACTGATAAAAGGACGAATGGAGTGCCTGAATTATGATGGAACTGAAAAAAAAACGAAAAGGTTATTTTAACGGTGCTGTATCAGTTACATGTGTTATGAATGCCATTGTAAGCGATCTTAGCAAATGCAGAGCCTCTGGAAAAGCAGGAAACGACAGCACAGAGTGTACACGTGTTAACAGAAGCCTTCTGGGGTGATGAATCAGATCCGAGAGCACAGTCGTGGGAAGGTCAAACACACAATGCCATGTCCTCACCGGGAACTCTTCCCTTGCTAACACAGTTTCATTTAACCAGATTCTGTGCCGGATTGTTGACCTGAACTTCTCATGTGTGAGCACCTGTTGACGGGTACTCCGTTATGCACATTGATCACGGACATTAATAACAAAAACTTAATTAACGGAATGGTGAAAAACATATAATGTATACTTTCTCACATCCGTTTTACGCAATCAGACCTTCCAAAGTTTTGGAACATAATGCCACGTTACTCCTTGTTATAGGAGGGGGTTCCTACTTCAAAAATTTTCAAAACACCTGAAGTACAGCTGCGTAACTTGCTCATGAGAAGAAGAAAGTAAATTTCAAGTACCTGAGACATGTGTGTAAAATTGATTATTTTTTAATATTTAGATGACACGAAATAAAATCACATATCAGAGGGTTAAACTGTGATTTATTTCCTACACACGCGCATTTATGTGGCAGCCAGTGTTTCAAAGACATGCTGCAAACAGCGCACGACTAGAGAGGTTTCTCTTCAATCGCCTCGTGAAACATTAACATTCACTGAGAATAAGCATAACGGTAGGCCTATTCCTTAACAAAACAAGTCTTCCGTAGCAAGAAAACTGTCATTATTTGTCGTATATTCAAGGTACTTTAGTGAGGGTGCTTTCAAAATTAACCCACGAAACAACTAATTAGAAGACAGCTGACACATTATTTAATACATAAATGGAGTTAATATTTTTATCCTAGGTGGATAGTAATTGGATAACGTTTAGTTGCAATTGTTAAGTAATTAAATCGACGTTATGTTGGACAATGTCCACAGTCAGGAAGTATATCGCCTGTTGTATGGTCTTATCTGCACTTACGACCAAACCTGAAGCGTCGACCCGGTTCGTGGCCGAAATAAGACTGGTGCTACTGTGCCTGCGCCAAGGTTAGTCACTACTGTCCACCAACAAAACGTTTCTGTTTCCACACGAAAAAAAGAATAAGACACAAGGTATGTGAAATGAATGGTGTCATGTTTTCAGCTATGGGTGTACACGTTCATTCTGAATCTTATATTCTTACTCCTTGTTACATCACAGACACCTCTGCAAATACTGATACTAAAGTACACTTTCCAAGTCTAAGGATCACCCGCGCCAATTTCGCAGACGATTCGCGACGACAGGGCTAAATATTTTATGCACAAACTGTGTGACCATTAACTTCACAACACGTGGAGAACCAAAATTCCCTCCATATTATAAATTTCGTAAGATATGTCAGACCACAACACAAGGCACGTGCAAAGTGATACGATTCAACTGGACAGTCCAGCATTTCGCCTTCCTTTCAGGATCGTTAACAGATATGAAATTCAGTATCGATAACGAAGACGTTTATATCGACGTGGAATCGTATCGGTCTGGAATCTTCACCGTCGTCTAAGTACGTACCTAATTCAGATCCCAACCCCCCACGGCGCCACAGTTCCCAGTGGGCCAGATCCTCCTCATTATCGAGGCTTCACGATCACATTCAGACACACCACAGTCGGTAGGTCTCCTCTGGACGAGTGATCAGCCCAACGCAGAGACCTCTACATGACAACACACAACAATCACAACAGACATGCCATGCTTCCGGCGGGATTCGAACCCGCAATCCCAGCAAGCGAGCGGTCCCAGATTCACACCATAGACGATGTGGTCAGTTAGCAATATCAGTGTGATACAGTCACATACAGGCCTCTATTCTTTTCATGCACATAACATTTGAAATGTCTTTACAAATCTTCTACAGTAGACGGAGTTGGGCTTTGTCAGTATTTTCGAAAAAATAAAAGGATTTATATTACCAATACATTACGAGATATAAGTCTACGATCTATACGCATCGATATCGAGTACTTGTCATCGATATCATTTTGTATCAATTGGTCAATACTACCTCACCTCCCTATATTCTATGGCTACTCGTCATTATTCAGCTTACTGCAGACAAAATTCCTCCTGTACCTAAAAGTACATCGAGATGTCTTAACCTCGGTGTTACGTGGAGGCAAGCAGCAAGCTTCACGTTCCGTCCGACATTCTGATACCTACCGGACACAAGACTATGCCTCGCAGCTGGTCTGCACGTAATGCCTGTCTTATAAGGAATCGAAACACCAGCGTTCCTCGATTTTTTTTGTAGAGCGACCCCCTTACAAGTCATTAAGTCTGCGGAACCCCTACCAAAATTTCTCTAAACCGGTGAATACCTTAGGAAAAATTTTATGCCAAATTTTAAATAAGGACTGTTTACAAATAAAAATAAACTAAAACAACAAAAGACTTCAATAAATAAATGCAAACAATTATTACAAAACCATACGCTTAACTTGGCTAATAACGCTGTGGGGGGAAAGGGGGGGGGGCAAAATCGACTACGGGCATTTGGAACTTTAGTTTACAGAGTCAAGTTTGAACGAGGAGGAAGACCGTTTTGAGCCAGTCCCTAGTATACAAACACTCCTTCCTACACTCTCACTCTAAAGTTTCTATTTTCCACTCTACAACTCACAAGAAAAAAAAAATTATTTGTGAAGCATCCCCCCTCCCCTCCCCCCACCCAGTTACGCCTATAGCAGTAAAAATAATTTTTATAGAAGTAGTGGCAATAGTACTAAGTACAGGCAAAAAAAGAAGAAATGATAACTTTATGTTGTACGGTGTAAAATCGGTCCAACTCGTGGACCCCAATTTGAGAAACGCTGGTCTAGATTGCAGTCAGCTACGCAGGCTCATACAAGTTAGGCACATTATCGTAATACCGCAAGTCTTTATTTCCTAGTCTTTTAAAATCAGTTTTTCAACAGCACAGGTTATAGGAGCATAAACTGCGAAAGAGGTGTAATAAATCTGCATTCATCTTATTATTCCGGTATGCATACTGGCAGGGCCGAGGACAGCCACGAAGACTTTAGGCAAAATACCCACACTTTCCGTGAAATACAGGAAATGCATCAAAATTTAAACCTGGAACCTCCCGATTAGTAGCGCACTTACCATCACACTGCGACATCTTATTTTAGTCAGTCAGTCAGCCAAAACTTTGTGTCTCTGAATCGCGTAGGAAATGTGTGGGCCATACAACACACGACAGATCAGTCATTGTAACTGAAAAAAAGGGTTCTGACACGTGGTATGCATTTCTTGACTGCAGCTAATGCATACGCTACAGGTACTGAGATCATTAAATATTTGACTTTTTTAATATTTGAAATACAAGACAGCATAACAATTAATTTCTTTCTTACCACAACGCCCACTAAACAGGCCGTTTCTGACTAAATGGCTAGAGCTGATTTCAAAAATTACAGTCGAAAATCAGTAACGCTCACAGCTGCTGTTATCTGTTATTATTTCCATTCGAGACAGATGAACGTACCTGAAACCTTAGGGCACTCAGAACGAAGAGCGTTACTGAAATCAGCATAACGTCTGTTCACCATACTCTTAAATTACACTCGACAAAAAACTACAATAACACCAAAATAAAAATTCAAAAGTGAATATACATAATAATTTTGCCCAAATTCAATGCACGTAACGCTAAAGTGTAGAGCTACGCAAAACGGTTGCTTTTGGATTTGGAGTCAACGTTATACTATTAATTTGAGAAGTTCGCTCTCTTTAAATTACCATACCGTCCCGATCTACGTATGCATTAAAAACTGGAATGATTCGAGTTTTTGGGCAAAAGGTAAAATTGTTTATAGTCCCTACAAATAGGTGTAGATCTTAGAGCCAGCAAGGGAAATCACTCTTATTTCTGTGTCGCAGAACCTTACGGAAAAAAATCATTATAAACCCTGAGGGTTTTTTAAAGTTTTTTTGTACTCTGCACTTTGAGGTAATTATGCAGCATTAACCAAAGAAATGTACACTTTTAAAATTATTACTTTCTTCAATTTTTCAATTTTTGACGTCTTTTACTTGTTTCGAATCTCAGTAGTTCATCCTCAGGAAGACAGTTGTAAACATATCATACAAAAACTGCGTTAACAGTTGTCTTTCTGATGATGAACCCAAGAGGTTCGAAACATGTAGAAGACGTCCAAAATTGAATATTTGCATTAAAGTTTTAATTTGAAATGTGTGCATTTCGTTGGTTTATGTTGCATAGTTGCATAATAACAGAGGGGCATCAGTACCTTAGTGAAACATTGCTCTCCACAGCCTGACCAAACGGGAGGATGTACTGGTTACTGGCTGCTCCATTCATCATACTGGTTCTCTTAGCTTTCGACAGTTCCGAGGGTTGGAATTAATGCTACTAAATGTCGTTCAACTCACAAGCAGAGGCCTTGTTTAATGTCATATATTAAAACTCTTTGTGTTGTGATTTACAAACTCCATCAGCACCAACAAACGTACAATTCTATATTTTATGTATTGTTCTACCAATTTGCTCCTACATGTCCCAGCGCAACTGCCATCTTAAGGGATCTTACATTAATATCGTTAAACTTAATGTTTGCCACCCAGAAGTATTTAACACATATACAAATATACAATGATGTATCAGTCAAGCACAACAAAACTTTATTATGCTTATTATTGTATTAGGGCAACATGTTTCGATTCTTGTAGAATCATCTTCAGGCCCTTCTAAGATACAGATCCTTACTTACAGCGCATTTTAAACATTGCTAAGTAAGGATCTGTATCTTAGAAGGGCCTGAAGATGATTCTATAAGATTCGAAACATAATACAATAAACATAATAAAGTTTTGTTGTGTTTGACTGACACATCTTTGTACATTTATGTACTAATATCGTTAAAACGGACAGAAATAAAACTGTTTTAAATAATCATACATATCTGATGTGCAAGTTTTAGTTAAAACATACAGCAATTAAATTGTTATAAAACATGAAGGCATAGTTTGTTGTTGATTATATATTGCCTCCTTTCTAAACGGTTCCTTGCCCTGCAAGCATGCACATTGATATCTATGTTTATTGCAAAACTATTACATCACTTAACGTTTTAACAATATTTGTGTAAGTTCCCTGAGAATGACGATTGCGCCGAAATGTGTAGTAGCAAATTAATAATAAAATACACAATCGATAGAACTGCGCATTTCTTGATGCTGATGGAGTCTGTAAATCAATTCACAATACACGGAATGAACAGTGTGAAATTCTTTTATGTTGTGTTTCCCTTCTGATACTATAGCGTTAACATTTTGTAAAACAAGTATTTAATCACAGGTTAATTACATATAAAGTTTGAGTTTACAAACATTGCCAATAATCTGGAATCGCAGAGAAGCAGACGATAATCCGTCACGCAATACTGCGACAGCGCGTGAGAAATCTAAAGCTAATTCCCTTCTAAATATTTATAGCGTTGTGTTGGGTATTGCCCATTTCTTCAGGTACATTTTAAATAGACACATCCGACGTTGCGGGATTCAGGTATTAGCGTTCTCAAGCGACTGTTCTTCGTAATACTGGCACATATTATATAGTTTCAATTCCAACATTAGTACCAAAGATCAGAGAAGAAACTCTTTGCACAGTGAACGTATAGACCAGTAAGCCCTTATCACTCAACTATTTTAACGGCCCAAAATCTAAACTACAGACCGAATCTGATGCCAGACCTGACAACCTGTAGCGAGGTGGTGGATACTTTACAGTAAGCATCTGGAAGCTTGGGATTCGCGATCAGTTCCGTCAGAGTTCATGTAGGAAACAAAGTGAACTGAACTATGAAGTTACGCTGCGAATATGAAAGTTTACAACGATAAACGTATCACTTTCAGTGAATTCACCTATTTTCATCACTTTCAGACAAACAGCAACAATGTGGGTGACAGGCAAGATGTGCACGCGTCAAGAATACTTAACCTCACACTTACGATTTCACGTCAGAAACAATGACATATGTGGCACGAAATACACAGCACAACATTCCCTTTGCCTTTCTACGTTACAAACACAATAAAATGGGAAGCGATGAGAAACAATTCTGTTGTTTAATACCACAATCTTCTGCTACAACGTAGGCTTATTCTTTTCATACAAAATAATTACCATATTATACTCAGAATTTACTTTCTTTCTATTGTTTGTACGTGTTGATAGAGGAAAGTTTTCGCAGTTTTATTTATAAAATAATAAATTGTGTGAATTTTTGCTGCAGTGTGTATGACGAGTGAGATTAGGCACTTGCACTTGTTTGGGCTCAGTGTTATGTTATCCGTGGCAGACAATTAAAACTGTGGGTATATGAAGCACCTGATGAACCACGTACCGTAATTAAAACAGTGCTGCTTTGCTGTACGAAGGAGAAAGTGCGGCGATATTACCGCAAAACTTGTTTTAATTCTGTAAACATTACGGCAACGTTTGCTTAGAATTTTTTATATTTTTTTACCACCAGCAGATCTTCCAGCCAACAAGCAAAGCAATTTTATTGTTATGTTTAATACTCAATATGTAAAATATCACATCTGAAATTTATTTTAATAATATTTTGTATAGAATTACCACGAATATTTTAACTACTATTTGTTATACAAGATCTCGCAATTTTCAAAGTACCAACAATTGTACGTACAAACCACTCTGAAGACTAGCCTGAAGATGGCTCTGTATATGAGCGGAAAAATGTAGCCAGAAATACATCTAATACTTCTAATAAATTGAGAGCTATTCATAATTAGGGAGAACACATTAAATTATACCTTTCATGTTGTGGAATATACACTTTTATAACCAGACTAACATTTATAGGTTAAAAAATCATATGTTGCTCAGAAACTTTTAACAATATCGTATGTACCCAAACGTACAACTTTGAAGCTAGTCTTTGGTGTACTTCAGCACATAAAATACCTCAGTCAGTGGTTTAGTATCAGTCTGCTTCCTGAAAGAGTAACCGGTCAGATTCTCACTTGATCTCTGTTTTAATACCAGACCTACACAATTTTCTTTAGAATATTCTGAACTGTTACTATGCTTTCATACAACAGTAGGCCGATATCTAAAATTCTTACTCCTTTTTTATTTTAATCTATTTAGAATGAAGATAATGGATATTTTGTTCGCGAATCCCTCAATCTGAATCGAATTACATAAACGTCTTCCAGTTACTGCTATGGAAAAGGAAAGTTTCGTTTAATTTTTACTCCTGTGTAATATTTGGCGCTCTTATCGATTGTGAGTCACGTATCCTAAACTTGGTAACAAAAATTCTCTAGGACGTGGAATTTTCGGGAAAAAAAAATTGAAATACATTTACAATCACGTTATTCTATTCACTAATAAATTAATTAAAATTCAGAATGTTTAATCATTCAGTCTCTATTATTTAACATAACGTTACGTAGCTGATATAGAAAATGCAGCAGTAGCTGTTCCACCATTTGGATTCTGGGGCATACCTTACAACAGAAAAAAATAAACCCATAAGAAATTATTTCGCAACCCTGCTATGTAATAGCAATAGAAAGTGTACATTTGTATTTAATGGGTTCAAAATATTTTCCTCTTTTTTTCCCCTCTTATATGAATCTTGGCTTTTTTTTTTTAAGTTGCCATCAGCAGTCAGACACGTCAGTCGAATTACCTTTCTCCACGGTACACACATCATCGTGATATTTTGCACCATGCACATCGCTGGCGAAATAATTGACCCCATCATTCTGCCAGGTTAAAGCACTTACTGAACCAAATGTCTCTATTCAGGGCCTCTGTAATTACCCAGAAATGTTTCAACAACTAATTTTAATCTTTCCCATCTTGTTGTCTCAGTTGATTCTAGGACTTCATCGCTCGCTCGCGCGCGCGCGCTCACGCACGCACACACACACACACACGAGTCTAGTAACTTACTTTCTTCTATTCCCTTATGTATGCTGGCAAGTATAATTTGGACTTCTGTAACCGTGAATTAACACGGAAAGATTCTTTCAATATTTGGGGTCGAAGCAACGCAGAAACGAAAGTATACCTTTCGTTTACATTTGCATACCGATTTAGAGTTGCAGTAACAAGAATATATCTAAAACCTAGAGAATGAAGAACTGTAAACAGCTGGGTCACAAAAAAACCAATTTAAACTAACTGCGAAGACTGAAAATGTCCTCTTTCATGTAACAGTAGCAACTAAATTCAACAACTTTATTTCTTGCATACGACAGTTGAGTATTACCGTCCCACATATTATTTCCACTGTCTATCGTAACTTAATGGCTTTACAGGCAAGGGAATCTCTTCAACAATCTGTTCTCAAATACTTTATCTTTCCTTAGTGAGAGATCACATTGCACGACACTACAAAACAAAAAGTAAAAGTTGTAGTACTACTGATCATTATTTTTAGTAATTAAAGGCCTAAAGAGGAAACGCCAATATTAAGAATTATAAATAAATAAAGTACACTTTTTCCGGATTTAAGCTCTTTTTCACTCCATCACGATGGCCATTTTGATTTATTGCTAATGTTCCCCAAGTACGTACTTCCAGCCGCACATTAATTTCAAAGGATAATAATTTGCTATGCCATCGTAAATAACTGAATAACCGATAATCATCCACGATCAATCTGTACGGCCATGCAATGGGCGTGTATAAGCAGCACCGAGACAAGTACGCTGCTACCTGCTGGAGAACATGACATGTCTGAAAAGAATCCAGGCCTGGTTGAAGTCAGACGAGCTGCAGTCAATATTCATAAGATGCTTTACACTTTCAAACCGTGGAAGGCGTATGTTCGAAGTGGAGCCATATATATGTTAATTTGGATCAGATATCTGCAGACATGTAAAGTAACTACATAAGAAACAAAGCTACCTGGTAACGAAGGCTTTGATTAATGCGAAATATGGAGGACTAACTGTACAACTAGGACATATTTTAGTTGTTGCTGTAAAACATACAGACTAGAGCTGACACTATAAAAGGTTATTGGTTAATTACAGCTTAATTCCTGTTACTAATGCCAAGCGAATAAATCTAAATAAAATGTTTATCGATTTCAGCAACACCGTAAAGAGATTTTACTTCATTTTTCGGTAGAAATACTTAAAATCCCATCTCTTGTTCCCTCGGATTGAACAACTTACTTGTTTGTTGTTTACCCCTTTAAACGCCGAATTAAATCCCATCTGCTATTTTCTGGCATTAGTAGGAGCTCACCATATACTCCACGTTAGCAGGATAAGAGATAAGGTTTTTGGTTAAGTTTGTTTTCATTGCGAGATATTGACAGTTTCTTGCAGCGCATTTTAAAATTGAGACTAACGTTTAAAGCCTAAAACTTCAATGCGGTCCACTTCATCTCGCCTTTCACCTTTCACCTCTCCAAAATTAGACCTATATATAAAATTTGCTGTTGTATATAACGCGCATCGTGCTTTCAGGAGTGTACAGCAAAATACACATTTATTTGGGGGTCTGGGGAATTCATGTTTGGTAATGCTAGGACTGAATAATGATCAGCCATGCATGCACAGAAAGACAAGACAGACATGCCAAAAAGCAGAGCTTCTTCTACGTCTTCCTCGTCTTAGTCGTCGTCCTTGGTAGCGGCTCTGTCGTTTCTTTCGATAAACAAAACTGAGAACCTTCTGTGACAAGCTGTGAGGAGAAAATCATATAATTCCGACGCATTACTATTGACGAGAAAGTCTGAATAAGTGAAGAGAGAATTAGCAGCTAGCTACACGACAGACACAAAACATTTCTGGGGTGAGTTACAAGCAAATGCTAAGTTACAGCTTTACAACAAGTAGCGAACTGTTGGTTCCGCCATAAAGTCGTATTGGGGAACCAGAGGTGCAGCGACATTCATTCTGAACTTCCGGGCTAAAAGGAGGTGAGTGGTCAACATTACGCCGCTTACCCTCAGGGAAAGGACCCCGGTACCTACGGAAAAAAAGGCTGCGTGGGCCCCAGAACCGGTCTGGAAGTTTTAGAGAACAGAGAGATTTCCTCCTGCTGGGAATCGAGCTCCTGGCAGTTCAGTCCGTAGTCTAGTCGCCATACCGACTACCACGACCGTCTTACGTCTACACCGTTCTAAAATGACTTTTCTCTACCCTCCTACTGGAAAACACAAAACTTATTCAGTTGAAATTGGCTTATTTAAAAAAAAAATACTAAATACATTTGTGGCGTACGTGAACCTTGTGTATTGGGCTGCTTTTCAGTGAAGAGGCAGAGATTAAAATGTTGTTCTGTGACACATATGACAAAGTACCGACAACCATAAAGTCACACACGTTAAAAACCTAAAACGCACCAAGCTATCGTTGATTACTGTAATGCCTGTCACCACCAAATTCAAGCATCAGCCTAGGCCAATCGATCTCAAATGATCCCACTAAAATATTCCACCATCAATCCACCTCTAGTGTTAATAATAGCCACTCGCGATCCACAATTCTCTGTACATTAAACATAATTTTCTTCCCCTCTATTAACCTATCCCCACATCTGAAATTCTGTTGAGTCCTGTAATATGAAGTTACTATTTAAATCCTAGTTGTAATCATATGTACCACCTGCTACCACACAGTCTAGTTACACATTTCGTACGATTCTCATAATCAGAACCGACTCTCTCCCTTTCCCACTTCAAACACTTGTCTCTATAATACAGATTGAAAGTTTTCTCTTTGAGGTCATTCATTCTGTAGCCCGTCTTACGAAAGGTCCACAGCCTATTCCAAAGCAAGTTCTCCAGGGAGTGCGATCTAGTGCTTCCTTTTTCAATTTCCAGTATCCTCTCCTTTCTTTAAGTTCATCCAGTAGCTGCGTACGCCTTCCTCTTCGTCTTCCCTTCACTGCTAACCTCCCCTCTATCTTTCCTTCAACAACGTGTTTTAGAAAGCAGTTCCTACGCAAGATAAACCAATCCGGTTAGCCTTCCTTCTTTTCAATCTATGTAGGGTATTACTCCCCTCCTTGACTCTGTGCAATACTTCTTTATTTTTCGCACCATATTTTGTATATAATTTATATAAATGGCAGCGATAAAGCGATTAATAATGCTTGGTCTTTTTTATGTTTTGCTGACCGTACATCCCTGTATAATCTTTTTCTAATGAAGCCAACTACGTGCATATTACTTCTTAGTATATTTATTTCAACTTTTCTACATGTTTCAGGCAACTATGTACCCATCATCAGGAGAACTTACTGTATCTATGCGACACTGGTATTTTTTACCCTGTATGGATGGCACATAGTTGCCCGAAACATGTAGAAAAGTTGAAATAAATATAGTAAGAAGCAGTGTGCGCCTAGTTGGCTTCATTTGGCAAAAAAATGCTTGGTCTCTATATTTCCCTGTGTCTTTAAAGCAAATGCTGAGATGGTTCCCAAGTCCAAGTTGTCACTACATGCTTCTCATGTATCCCTCCCGATGTAAATTTAGTAG
>Ga0136643_10007517_pt1 | contig 15767 bp, 12 predicted proteins | sample TergutLab28metaG_FD_96883 | JGI IMG/M metagenome (GOLD analysis project Ga0136643, IMG submission 96883) | Labiotermes labralis P1 segment gut microbial communities from Petit-Saut dam, French Guiana - Lab288 P1 (version 3) (version 3) | ecosystem: Host-associated > Arthropoda: Insects >... | reverse complement strand
TCTTCTGTTCCCCTTATTTTCTTTTTTCGTTTTTTTAATAATTTTGCGGAGTTCTCTTTTCCGATTTTTTATTACCTTTCTTAACTTGTTTTTTTGTATACCCCCCCCCCCCCCCATTCAAAGATTCCACGTCTTGCACTCTCATAGCTTATTTGTAGATACTACTTCAGATGGCGAAATTCTTCTTGTTTCTCGTTTTGTAGTTCTAGATATGAATGCCAAAGCTATTTCAGCTGCGACTATCATCAGCTTTAGACTAATCTGACGACGGCATATTGCAGTTGGCCTGACTATGGTGTTACGACGTTTCCATCGCTTTCTATTGCATCATAGTTTTAGGAGAAGACGGTCTGTCTTCATCCTTAGAAGTGGCTAGGAAGGGATCTTAACCTGTTGTACCTCTTATCTCTGTTACGATGCTGAAAACAGACACTGCTTTCAAAATGTTCAACGCAAGAAACCTATGACGACAGACGCACAAAGCTCATGGTCACACCCATGGAGACTATCGTGCTGTGCTGTGCTGTAATGCACAAACTGATTGCATATATTTGTAGCCTTACGTATCCAGCATGCAAGGCGCATGCGCCATCTGTGGAATTCCCCGCTCTTTAATACTTTTCCACATTATCTCATAAACGGCACGATTTTCGGGAAAGATAAGTTATTGGACATGAAATGTGTGTTTTGATCTCCTCTACAACTTTTGTCAGACTTTTCTCAATTTAAGAAGAACTGGGCGAGATATAATCAACATATCTAGAGGTCTTCTTGTGAAGTACCCGTTATTCTTCTACGATTTTAATGAAATTTTAAATTTCTGGGCAGCTTTTCAAAAAATACTCAAATATAAAATTTCGTGAAAATCCGCCCAATGGGAGCCGAGTTATTTCATGCGGACAGACATGAAGAAGCTAATAGTCGCATTTCGCAACTTTGCGAAAGCGCCTCTAATCTACTTATGGAGAAATATAGCCAAATGTGAGACCAAATGGAGGCGTCACTAAAAATTAAAAATTTATCTGAAGCCTTGTCCTGTAGACCTACGGTGAGTATTTAACTAAACACATAGAATTTTTTTCGTGATTGCTGTGACACCTTTTGGGGCGTTTATTTCCGCAAATATATATACTTTATATGTAATAATGAACGTTAGTTCACCAGTTGCCGAGTAATTTCTTCACTGTCTGACTAACAAACAAGAGGTCTGTGAAACCTGAGCACACTAAAATCTCACAAAGAGACAGAACCACTTAATAAATACGGAAAATAACTTAGGCAACAATGGAATTTCGTTGGCAAAGAGCCTAGTGATTCCTTTAGCGTTGTGTCTGGAGCAATGTAGTATTTCGTACTGACACACTGAGCTAGGCAAGGCAACCCGGCAGCATGTTTTATATACGGGTTATTATTTCATCTAGTCCAATTGAAGACAATTTAGGATCCATTAAGCTCAATTGGATGAAACATCCTTCCCTTCTTCTCCTGTTGTTGGCGTCAATTAAGTCACTCGAGAGAAGAGTGAATCATGGACAGTGCGGTGGTGTGTGGCCAGACATAGCCATCGAATCAATGCTGGTTTGTCAATTCTTACACATAGCCATGCTGTGAGCTGTAACTGAGGTTATGCAGCTAGGTGTAAAAATTGGCCATGTTAATTTTGAAATAATTCACTTATATGCAAAGAGATGTAGCACACATCGGTCAACGTACAAGATTCTTGTGGCGATCCCACTGGCCATACAGTCTAAGGCGTGGATGTGTGGCCGATCGTTTGCTGGGATTGAGGGTTAGAATCCCGCCGGGACGTGGAACTTTGTCTCTTGTGAGTGTTGGGTGTTGTTAGGTGGAGATCTCTGCGTCGGACTGATCACTCGTCCAGAGGAGTTCTATAGAATCTGGTATGTCTGAGTGCGATCGTGAAGCCTTGATAATGAGGAGGCCCTGGCCCAATGGGGGCTGTTACGCAGTGGAGAAAAATGGAACGGTAGTCTTGCAACAGATCTTAGGCATTTATTTTGAAGTCCTCTATTATTTGTCACGTGTCATATCAGCACGCCGAGCTGCTAAGGCAAAAACCAAGCACTGCGCCGGTCCACGAAAAGAACACAGGGCATTAAAATGCCCTTTAACTTAACAGGAAAAAAAAAATTAGAAACTTTTACGTTTTGCTGACCGTGCATCTCAGTATATTTATCTCAGTAATTAGCCAACTTGATGCACAAAATTTTGTTTTACAATAACGAGATGGCCACCTATAGGTGTGATGATACCAGAGGCTGTGTAATACAATTTTGAACTTCTGGTGATGAGCACATGTGCTCGAAACATGTAGAGGCATGAAATAAACTTATTGTAAAACAAAAAATTTGTGCAACAAGTTGGTTAATTACTGAGATAAAAAAAATATATTAGAAACTTTAATTAAATGTTGCCTACATTCGTTTCAGGCTTTACCTGAAGGAGAGATGTATGAGAAGAGGGTGTTAAGAATAACAGGGAATAATAGGAGGCGGGAGAAAAGTACATAATGAGAAACTTGATAATTGAAATTTTAACTTCACTGAATATTATTAGGCTAGCCAAATGATGGCGATTTTGGTGGTCGCGGTTTGCAGCACGAGTGCAGGAGATGAGAAATGCATGAGAGATTTCGGTCGGAAACAACAATACAACTTGGAAGACCTAGTCATAGAAGGAGCAAAATTAAAATTAACGTTACACAAATATAGTCAAAAGATGTCGAGTGGATTGAGTGGCTCAATATAGACACAAGTGACCGGCTGTTTTGAATGTGGTAATGACATTTTGGGTTCCAAAATAAGGCGGGAAGCAGCTGAACTAATTTTGGTTCCTTTAAGTAGGGCTCCCCACCAGGGGCTGGTTGTTTATTCGAGAGCATTGTGCTACTTGGTCCAGTCTTGCCGCAACCGGTCAATTTAGCTGATGTGACATTAACACATGCAGTTGCTACTGTCAGAGGTCTGGAACCCGCTGATCGTTGTTACCGAACCACAGACCATGTAACTTCAGATAGCGCTGAGCTTTTGAAAGTACTTGGGCTTATATAACGTAGCTTTTGAATCGTGATGTTCATTGAAATATTAGCTTAGACAGATGCAGGCAATACCTTACAATACAAGTACACATTCAGTGGATTGGTGAGACTGTACCACTTCTACAGTAGTCTGCTTCGCCAGTAGCTGGAATCGTTTTTTTTTTTAAAATGAAGGACTTCCAAATTTTTACACCGTACAGTTTAATGTGCTTGTTCCGAATTTCGGAAAAGGGACGCTTCAGCGTCCACCTGAACCAAATTCAATCGCCCTGAAAAAGGCAGCAGCACGTTTATCCGAAGCATTGGAACGGACACATTAAGCTACACAGTGTGAAGACCCACAACATCACTTTAGTAACGCCCATCTTGAGTACACAGAACTTGTTCTCTTCACCAACTCTGCCCAAATCACTGTATGGTTGCTTTTCAGTTACTCAGGTTCGAAGCAGCTGCCGATTTTAAAATGAGGGCTGTGGCTTTCAACAGAAATGGGATTGCCCTGATTTTAGAAACGTTTTGTTCAATAATGAGTGATTTAGAATTGAATGGAAAATCTATGCTATGTTTATTGGACCGTACATGATTGTAATAGTTGATGAATCAAAGACCCACTTGATGTCACTTGCTATTTTATTTCACTTCTTATGTACTCAACATGTTTCGGACATTAATATATCCATCATCAGGAGCTTGCGACTGTGCTGTTGAATTACCACATTGGTCGTTTTGTTCTCGGTTCGTTGTGTGTTGGAGATTTTGTGCGGCTGGTTTTGAGCAGTGTCCGTGTTGCAGGCTGTAAGTGTCCGTGTTGCAGGGTGATGCTTCAGCCTGCAACACGGACACCACTCAAACCCAGCCGCACCAAATCTCCAACACACAACGAACCGAGAACAAAACGACCAATGTGGTAATTCAACAGCACAGTCGCAAGCTCCTGATGATGGATATATTAATGTCCGAAACATATTGGGTACATAAGAAGTGGAATAAAATAGCAAGTGACATCAAGTTGGAAAATTTATGTTCTATACGCACTGGTTTCTCCGCCTACATTGCTTTTTCTATTGTTCTGTAATATATACTTGTGTTCTACATGCACTGTATAAAATATATACACTGTTTCTTGCACACACACTGTATTTATATGTATTTTTTTTATGCATGCGAATTTTATTCTGTATGCACTGCGTGTTCCATACGTAGAACTATGCCAGGTAGTTCTACATGCACTGTTATTGTGCGTATATCCTACATGCAATGTATGCTCTAACGCACTCTACCTTCTACATGAAATCTATGTTCGGCACGCTTTTCGTGTTCTATACGACCTGCGTATTCTATGCGCATTCTTTGCTGTGGTTCTATTTGATATGCCTTCGTGTTTATTTACTGCAGAAACTTACCCCTTCTAGCGAAGCACACTGCTTCCAACATTTATTAGCCGTATTTTTACTTCTACGTTAAGCTGCATCCTGTGTGGAGAAATCTCAACATATCGAAAGAAATTAAAATACGAATATTCAATACAAATATGAAATCAGTATTATTATATGCGTGTGAAACTTGGAAAACTACTAACCAGGTAACAAAAAGACTATAGATATTTGTAAATAAATGCTTAAGACGAATAATTAATATAAAATGGACCGATAAGATTACGAACGAAGAACTATGGAGCTTCATCCATCAGAAGTCAATAGAAAGTCAGATAAAAAGAAGAATATGGAACTGGATTGGACATACATTACGTAAAGAAACAGGAGTAATAGAGAGAACTGCTTTAGATTGGAATCCTCAGGAATATAGAAGGAGAGGTAGTCCGAAGAGAACGTGGGGAAGGACAATAGAGGATGAGATAAGAAGCACAAGAAGATCATGGAAAGAGGTCAAGGGAATAGCTGGAGACCGCAATGTCTGGAAGCTCTTCATGGATGCCCTATGCTTCACAAGAAGTGAAAGGATTTGATGGTGATACTTATACGTCGTTAAACATTCTGAATAACTAAGCAGCCCTGGAGGAGTTAACAGCTGTTCAGCTACTCAGTAAATCCAATCTCCCCCACTTACGAAACCCGAGTTTTCATTACCGTGTCCACCAGAGCCATATGACACCAGTCCACACACTTCCAGACCATTTATTTAATATCCAATTTCATACTACGTTTATTTACACGCCTAGGTCTTCCAAATGCTTATTTTCTTCAGAATTTCTTAGCGAAACTTTGTATGCACTTCCCTGCCATTCATGCTACAGGCACCACCCACTTGCCTTTTATTTCATTATACTCATATTTTACGAGTAGTTCAGATAATGAAACTTTTCACTGTGTAATTTTCTCCACTCACCTGTTAATTTCTGCCTTTTGTGTCAATATTTCTTCCTCTGTTTGCAAATATCCTCAATCTCCCCCCCCCCAAATAGTAGAAGAATTGGGGCCTATGCCTTCGTATATATCAATCTTTAACATGCCTTTAGATGGGAATACAAGAAATGTCGACGTAAATTATAGTAGGAATTCTTAAAATTTAATTTGTGTCAAATTACTTCTGGCATGCAATTTCAGTTTGTTAGTTTTATGCCAAAATTTTGAAGTTTACCACGTTTCAGAAAGGATTGTTAGCCATGTTTATGTTATGGCATAATAGTGCAAGCATAACGTCGTTCCATGTCTACAACAACTTAGAACGGTTCAAATTAAAGTTGGAGGTGTGAACGAGAACCAGGCCTGAAATTTGTCACGTTTGTAGTCCTGCTGTCGCGTTTAAACAAATTGGGAAGTTAGATTTTTGTTTCATGTAAACTGTGAGAGGCAAATTTGAGTGAAAGAGACCACGCGGAAGATCTAGGCATGGATGTGAGGATAGTAAATAGAAATAGATATTAAAGACGCAAGATGGAATGGCGTGGACTGAAATGATCTGGTGCTGGATATGGACAAGCTGCAGGATCGAGGTAATAAACAGTTTTATTCTGATTCATCCCATTGTGCTATAGGCTAATATATTAAACACAAATAGAAGTATTGCAGTCAAACACAGCACTTTAATATTTGTCATCAAGTGCTACGTGTTTGCGCGGGAATCCATTGACTAATCGACTAACTATTAACATGGCCAGAAAAATTCTTCTCTTAGGAGTAACACAGGTATAAATCTGTGAGTTAACCGACACGCACCGAAAACAAATTCGCAGTAAAAACTCAAGTGTAGGCTAACCTCCTGGTATAAATTTTAAAGGAAATAATTTCCCTGGTTTTGAAGATAAAACATGTAGACAGATAGACAGACAGACAGACAGACAAACGAGATGCTGCAGTTACGCTATTGTTACATTCGTTTCATGCAAAGAACGCTTCCATGGCAGTTTTTGATCTGCCTGCCATGACACCGACAGCAGCCAACATACGTGCTACACCATTGGCTGTTTCCCGTCTGTGAAACTCCACCCTATTTACGCACGGAGACCCAAACGTGATTGGTGCTTGCTTCGGACCAGAGGGATGGCTGTTGTCTATTAGTTAATATAAATTGGATACGAACTTAGGCGAACCTCACTAACTAAAGATTCATCTTGTCTATTAAACGAAAGTGAACTAGTAGAAATAATAATATTCTGGGGGTCTTACGTTTGCTGACAAGCTGTGTGTTCCAGCCAGCCGAACCAACTAACTGGAATTATTAGGTCTCATTGTGAACAATCGTGTTTCATCAGGAAAATCTAGTGAGCCTTAACAAACTGTAACTGGATCAATTCACACAAACATCAGCATCAAGCAATTCGTTTAATCTACGCTATTAGTGGTGTGTGAGACTTTGTAACTTAATTTGTATTAAAACCAATCAACGAAAATAACTAAGACTTAACAACACTCAGTCAGAACGAAGGGTAGGGGGTAGATAAGGATTTAACGTCGTCATGATAATTGTCCGGACTTATTAGCTGTCACTGAAAACATCTTATTGCGCTGTTATTTTGTTAATGCAAGTTACGTAACAATTGTTAGAATACGTCGGCGGGTAATTGTTGAACTCATATAATTACGATAAAACAATGAACATATTTCCTCAGAACCAATTAGGTTAACAAGAAGATTAATTTGGGGAAACTGAGATTGTACAGGCACGTCAGTAGGGAAAATTTAACCAGTTATTTTTAACTCCGTTTGCTTTACTTAAACATAAACTTAACAATTACACATACAAAATATTTTGTGTTATAATTTAATTGTTATAGACGAAAGGCAAGTTTAACAATCACAATATTCCATTGATACAGAAACTCAAAATTGTAAAATGTATTAGAGAAATGCGAAAGGTGTAGGTAGTGTATTTGAAGGTGTTGGTAACTACTTAAAAACTTACAGTTAGCATAATCGTGTCTGGTGCAAATCAAGATTTTTAAAAGTGCAAGCTGCTACATTCTACTGTTGGCAACGTTTCCTTCAACTCAGGAACTGATAATAATGGAAGGGGGTCCATTCGATGACAATTTATTTCCTGACTTTTCGGGGTGCTCGACCGGCACCAGCACACTGCTAAGCGCCAAAGCCCACGCCGACTCCCGCGGTAACGTGCATTCGATACAGGTTATGTTGGGACTGCAGCATTCGGACCTGATGTTGGGCAGCAAGATGGACGGTGCCTGCCACATGGGCGCCCAGCATCACGACATGGCGCCTCTGTTCACTCAGCCCACAGACCAGCACCTAGCGTCCACAACACCGGCCAACAGCAAGCGGAAGTCTGAAGAAGGAGCCGTCTCTACCAATCTGCAGCATCAGGGTGAGTAGAGAATATCTATTCTGTTTGCTACCACTGACAATTTTTCTGAAGACATTTAGTCGATCTACTACAAAGAAAATGTGGCGCACATTAAGCGCCTTCTGAATTACGTAATAACTAATTAGCTAAGGAAATAAATAGCTAGATCCATGCAACAGAATACTCCTTTGGAAGCTAAGAGTTTCTCAGGTAGCCAAGAAATTCCTGGCATTTTATTGAACGCGAAAGTTTATTATTTTCTTCACATTAGCCCGCCTCTTGTCCCCATCATGAGCCAGATCAATCCAGTCCACGCCCACCGATCCCTATTCTTCCAACTACGCCTACTGTAAGTGAGTAATTTATATATTGCATTTATACCAATCTGAAAGCTACAGTTATGACGTTTCGAGGGTGCCAGTACGACCGTGAAGGACCTGAAGGCTGAGTTATGGCGATATTTCGAAACGTCGTTGATATTAAAAAAGTAAATCAAAAAGGTTTGGTGACAGGCCAATCGCATTTCGTAGTACGTCGCTGCATACACACCATGAAATGAGGTTAAGTTGGGTGTTCTTAACAGCTCTACACACGTCGTCCTTACAGTCTGTGAAAGACTAGTTAAACACTAAAACTGAGGTGACTGATAAATGAAATGACAAAGCAGCATAGAATATTGTTTAGAGAAAATGTTCGAATAAGGACACAATATAACCTGTTTGCGTTAGGCGGAATGATGAGGTTTTTTAATTAAACAAACTGCCAACGAGTTTCAACAAAATCTCTTTTATATCGTGGGGACTGTTGAGTCGATATTGGAAATGCAGGCATAGCCTAAGAATTCGGGCTCTTTTGCTGTCTACTGGTCCCCCCCCCCCAAAAAAAAATGATTTCAATAAAAACAATGACATGTGTTTCACGTTAAGATGGATACCACCGTGCAAACTCGGGGTTGGCCGATAGGTAGTCCGAAGATAAGAAGGAAGCAATAATAATAATAATAATAATAATAATACTTGGAACGTCACACATAACACGGAAAGTACTGCAGTGTGAAACTTGAAGCCTGAGCGGTGGGGATCACCGCTGGTTCAAGAGAAGTAAAAAGGATAAATCAGTCCCATTACAGGGCCGAGGTGCCCAGAGGGTTCCAGGAATTTAAGGTTCCCATATTACGTGACAATGGCCCAATATGGTGGTAAGGTAGTCAGCCTTACGCACCGGCCGCTTTTACCCCCAGGAAATATTCCTGGTACTCATTTCTGTTAGAGGTTCAGTCGACCCCAGGACCACAGTGCGATCGGAAATATTATGTCAATGAAAAATTCCAATGACACTATCGTTTCAAGAGAAGTACCAAGAAGAAAAGGCCTTTGACAAGAGACAATAATACAAATTATTATTATTATTATTATTTAAAATAAATCGACGTCTGTAGCAGCGTACCTAATTATATTTCAATCATTTGTTTTACGGTTTATTTAAGCCACTGCCGGCAGCTCAGATTATGTCGAAGTAAGCCAGTGTTTTATATATAATACTGTGGGGGCGAGATTTTTCACACCGTCCAGACCGGCTCTTGGGCCCATTGTATATGGGTACTGCGTCTGGGTCTTTCCCAAGGTGTTTTACTCGAAGCTTATTATTCAGTCAGGAGGGAGGTCTTGTATAATATTCTCACTGAGTTTGGTATCCCCATGAAACTGGTAAGGCTAATAAAAATGTGTCTGGCTGAAACTTCTAGCAGAGTCCGGACAGGCTAACATATGCCTGACATGTTTCCTATTAGGAATGGTTTGAAACAAGGAGATGTTTTAACGCCACTGCTTTTCAACTTTGCCTTAGACCACGCCATTAGGAAGGTCCAGGTAAACCAGGATGGTTTGAAATTAAATGGTACATATCAGCTTCTGGTTTATGCTGATGATTATATATTGGGCGGATACGTACATACTAAATAGAAACACACAGAAGCTTTAGTAGTTGCTAGTAAGGAGAATGGACTAGAAATAAATGCTGATAAATATAAGTACTTGGTCATGTCTCGAGATCAGAATGTAGGACGAAGTGACCATATAAAGACTGATAATAGTTTCTTTGAAAGGGTGGAGCAGTTTAGATATTTGGGAACAATCCTAATGAACCAAGATTCAAATCAGGATGAAATTAAGAGCAGATTTTAATAGGGGAATGTTTCCTATTATTCGGTGCAGATTCTTTTGGCTTCCATTTTTCTATCAAAAATATAAAGATTAAGATATCAGAACTACAATTTTGCCTGTTGTTTTGTATGGATGTGAAACTAGGTCACTCGCATTGAGGGAGGAACGTAGGCTTGGGTTGTTTGATAATAGGATACTATATTTGGTCCTAAGACGGAAGAGTTAACAGGGGAGTGGAGAAAACTACATAACGAGGAGCTTCATGAACTGTACTCATCACCAAATATCAATCGGGTGACCGAATCAAGAAGAATGAGATTGGCGGGGTATGTAGCACGTGTGGGATAGAGGGAAGATGCATACAGGGTTTTGGTGGGGAAACGTGAGGGAAAGAGACCACTTCGAAGGCACAGTCGTATATAGAGCGGTAATATGAAAATGGATCTTCAGGAAGTCGGGTGTAGGGCATGGGCTTGATTTATCTGGCTCAGGGTATGGACAGGTGGCGGGCTTTTGTGAATGCGGTAATAAACCTTCTGGTTCCATAAAATGTGAGGAATTTCTTGATTAGCTGAGAAACTGTTAGCTTCTCAAGATGGACTCTGTGCCATATAGTTAGTTAGTTTGGACATTTTGTGTGAAATTTTTAAATGTTTTGTATTATAGCAGTTCTGTAAATTTTGTATTGCTGAGACGTATTGCACACTTCTTTTCACTTTGACTAAGTTTTGGATCAATGAATTTTATAGCAGTTGTACTTGTGTATAAGTGGACTGGTTAGCTCAGTCAGTATAGCGACTGACTACGGGCTGGACGGTCCGGGATCGAATCCCGGTGGGGACGAGAATTTCCGCCCGTCCAGACCGGCCCTGGGGCCCACCCAGCTTCCTGTAAAATGGGTAACGGGTCTTTCCCGGGGGTAAAGTGCGGCCGGGGCGTGCTGCAGACCATTCACTCCCTTCTACTGCTGCGGTCATGGAAGAGTAGAGCTATACCTCTACCCACCCTCTGGGCCACACCGGGCCTGTAACGGGATCACTTTACCTTTTTACTTGTGTATAAAATTGAAAGTGAAATAAACACCGGCAGACATGAAACTGACAACATTAAGTAACCAGCAGACAACCGTATCTTTTATGTTGCATTGTTTTTAGGGAATATCGACCAGCAGGGAGTAAAGAAGAGTGATTCCAAGAGCAAGAAGAATGACAATAATGGCGTGAAGAAGAAGAAAACACGGTGAGTGAATTAAGCTGGATTTAATCTGTTCTACCCTCAAGACATAGGCAGTAGGTTCCTCCGAAACGTCGATACCTGTCTACCAAACTACACACCGTCATGTCTTGTTAGACCATAGGTTTAATTTTAGCATTCACCGGCGCTGGAGTACCAATGACAATGACATAAATATCAACTAGATGTAAAAAATAATAATGTATTGATAATTTCAATCAGCTCAACATGTTTCGGGTTAGGCACCAGCAGACAGCATCATAGGTGCAATTTACCACAAGCTGTAAACACAGTCTAGTGCTCTTGAGGATGGGTAAAATTATCGCCCGAAACATGTTGCGGTGATTGAAATTATCAATAAGTTGTTATTGTTGCATCTAGTTGGTGTTTATATCATTGTAACAGTGATGGACAGTCACACAAACATCAAATTGGAGTACCAGATCTGATACAAGTTAAAGAAGATAGCACACATTTCAACAGACAATTGCGTAACTAACTAACTAAGCAAGTCAGATTCAGAAAACTATTTAACTGACAAACAGCTTATTCTCTATCTGTCTAATTGTCCGTCTCTCCTTTCTTCTGTCTCTCTGCCAAAGTCAGTAAATAAGTTAGTGAAGCACAGTCCATCTTCGGAATTTCACAGTCTTTAAATTAGTAAAGAAATACCCTGCATTTTACAGCAACGTAAGTTTTATTGGCTGTCAATTTTAGAGAGGGCATCACAAAGTGCTCTAATGAAGTGTATAATAAATTCACTAATATAAGTCAGCGCAACAATTATTTATTGGATTATGTAGGCTACATGTTTCGACCTGTTAACAGGTCATCATCAGGCTTCCAGCAAAATAAGTCAAAGGAGCTGTTAAAAAATTGGGATCCCAATGTTTTGTACATTGGGATCCCAATTTTTTAACAGCTCCTGTGACTTATTTTGCTGGAAGCCTGATGATGACCTGTTAACAGGTCGAAACATGTAGCCTATATAATCCAATAAATAATTGTTGTGTTGACGTATATAAGTGAAATTATTATGTAAGTTTTATTGTCTTTTCCACAAGGCGCCACTGGTCGCTGTTCTAAACCACACAAATCCAGTCTGCACGCTGAAATCCTATTTATTTTAGATCAATTTTAGCATCATCCTACCAGGTTGTTGCGATTGTTTTATGTTGTTTTAGAGGCAAATTTAATTGTTTCTTTGTTTGGTGTCAAGCGAAATCCTAATTTCTATACGAAAAGGCTTCTTTTGAGAAAATTTATAAAAATACAACATAGGAGTTTTTTTAATATATTTAATAATTGTTAAAAACGACAATTAAAGGCAACATTTAATTTAGACCCACAAATGCCAAATTTTATTTAAATACGTTGAGTGTTTTCGACCATGAAACATGCGGACCGCAAAGAGGATCGTGAATGTAGCCCATGCCGTTACGTCATGCACTCTGCACAGAGAAAACGGCACACGAATTTGTCATGCAACAAAAAGTCAATACATAAAATATATTTTTCGAGGAAAATGGTGTTTAAAACTGATTAACTGCACAATATTGGAAACAGAATTTAATTATAAAAAATATTTTTGTTTTTCTATAGGTCAAAATCTTTTCTACGATTTTCTTCATTTAAGAGTTTGGCTTCCTTTTATTTACAAAATAAAGAGGTGGTCCAAATAATTTGTTCAGCAGAAATGTGATCATTATTTGTTTCCATGAACAATTCAACAACTGTAATGCAACAGCGATTCTATCGCAAGCCCAACCTCATGATTTGTCTATGAAGTGTTAAGAACAAATTAGGAAATGTAGGCATAGTCTAGACTTCTAGTGATTGTTTTATTGTTGCCCCTAGAGAGCATTATTTTGGCAATTACTTTTTTTTTTAAAATGAGCCATCCCCGTTGTGTGTATATAAAAAAATAGGTGTGGGTATCAGTCAATAACACAACAATATTGTTGTGTTATTGACTGATACCCACACCTATTTGTTGTCAGTTACACCAAAAACCCTACGATTTACGGAGAAAGTGAACTGGACAACAAAAGGTTCTCATTTTCCTCCAGAATTTTGTTTCAAAGTATTTTTCACATCAATGGATATCTAGCAAATTATGTTCGATATCACTTGATAATGAAATAATTTATATTTTTTGCCGCACTAACTAAAACAGGTAAACCCAAAAAAAATTTCTGCTCTGAATTCAAATATATTGTTAGTTTCTCTCAGTAAAGGTTTTAAAGTGACGTGCTGTTGAATTTTGAAGAAAACCTGTACATACATTATATTACGGAGAGCCTAAACATTACCTAAAAAGTAGCAGTTGATAATTTTCTGCTGTATTTCACCTGCGGAACTTCTCATCTAAGTGTCCATCAGTACTCAGCCAGCATGCTGGAGCTCCGCTTTCCTTGGTTCCGCTTTTCAATGGTGGAATATCCAGGCGATATCGCTCTCCTTTCTCATAGCTCACTACCTCGAGGTTTTCTGGGAAACAGTCTAAGTAAAAGTCTAAGAAATGCACTGTAAAGACATATTACACGCAATGGTTTTGTAAGGTTTTACAAGATCAGCCACAATTTCACGGTAGTTTTCTGCCTTATGATTTTCCAAAAAAAAACTGGTAGTAATTTTTTTTAAAATTATTTCCATATTTCATTTTCCCTTCACTTAGTTTGTCTTCAGATTCAACGTCCTGTATTTACTCTGTTGTTTGAGGTCAAAAAAATATCCCTTCTTTGATTCTGGTATCACTTATCCTCGGAAACGTATTTTTCAAATACATAAGTCCAGCGCTATTTTGATCCGTTGCCTTGAAATTTTTTATGAGACCGAGTTTGATGTGCAGTGGAGGTGTATATATGTTTTCAGTGTTGATTAATGGTGTACCCACTACATTTTTCTGTCCTGGAATAAGCGATTCTCGTGATGCCACTATTTTTAGACGTAATTATGATTTCTGTCCCAACGTGTCGGCACATGTCCGAGCTCGCACAGTGTGGCTGTGTGTGATTACGCTCGCATGTCTACTGTCTTTGCTATTTTAGAGTCTCAATGGCCACACTATGTTTGAAATGTTTGAAGTGTCTCAGCCATATTTAAAACATACTGGTGACGTGAAGAAAAAAAAAAAAATAAATTCCCTAAAACTGCACCAAAAAACTGGGTAAAAGGGCAATTCTTAATAACATACTTGAATTCAGCATGGAAAAAATACATGATAAACACAAATAATTTTCTTGTGACAAAAAACTATGTTTACCAGTGTAAATAGCGCAGTCGTTATAGCTACTCACTACGGGCTGGACGGTCCCGGGATCGAGTCCCGTTGGGGGGTGAGTTTTTCCGCACCCGCCCAGAACGGCCATGGGGCCCACGCAGTCTCTTATACTATGGCTATCGGGGCTTTCTCGAGTGTACAGCAGCCGGGGTGTGGCGTTGACCACCCACCCCAATCTAGCGCCGAGCTTAAATAAAAATTAGAGCTATGGACTACTTCTACCCTCCCCCCTCTGGTCTTTCGTGGCCTGTTATAGGGTGAACTTTATCTTTTACTATATTTAACAGGCTACCAGTCCAAACCACGATATTAACTTGGCACTGCGTTTCAGCATCAGTAGCCTCCACAGATAAAGGTAATTACTTGCTATTTAATTAAGCACCAAGTCAGGGAGAAGGGTGCGAGAGTGGAGCTGTAACTCCAGGCATTTTTATCGAGTCCTTTCCACCGCGTCCAGTCCGTAATCTAACCACTATACCGACTGAATCATCCCGGCTCATGTAAGCGTACATAAATTAAAGCGTATCTTCCTATGAAGGGGCAGAAGGAATGGGAAGCTGCTGGTGGGTCTGAACACGACATGTGTTTGACTAACGACACGCCAAAAGGTGACAGCAGTTAAAGTGATGCGTGACCTGGGTGTCAGGTCTTTATTCTTCATCCGTGACATTTCCACTTTCTACACCTATTATTATAACGCAATTTAGGAATATCGTTGAGAGTTTAATTTTGATTAAGCGATAAGTCGAACACGTGCCTGCTGTAAGCGCTCGATTATTCGAGGGTGAACAAAGGTTTTGTGTGTAGTGTTTAAAGCGTGTATGGTATCTGCTGGGGTACAACACCTCCTCATGTCGGCCTGTGGAATAATATATAAATTAATGCGTTGACAAGTACACAGTGAAAGTCAGACCGACTATAATGATAGGTACTTAGATAAATAGGAATACAAAATTTTACAAGTATGTAAATACAAAACCAATTCAGAGATAAGTATCCGTAATTCTGGTAAGGTCTTTCAACTCTTCGACATATGCGTCTTTCGTCATACTACGTATACTTATTATGTCGAGCAGGCATACTGCTGCATGGTGTTGTAATCATAAAGAACAACACGTTCTGCCGTGATTCATGTGATCAGGAATATCACAGAACAACTTGACCTACCATGATTCGTGTGATCAGTGATATCAAAGAACAGCACGTCTTGCTATGATATATGTGATCAGGTATTTCACAAAACAGCTTGTCCTGCCATGATTCATGAGAT
>Ga0136643_10007514_pt1 | contig 15768 bp, 11 predicted proteins | sample TergutLab28metaG_FD_96883 | JGI IMG/M metagenome (GOLD analysis project Ga0136643, IMG submission 96883) | Labiotermes labralis P1 segment gut microbial communities from Petit-Saut dam, French Guiana - Lab288 P1 (version 3) (version 3) | ecosystem: Host-associated > Arthropoda: Insects >... | reverse complement strand
GCAAGAGAAAGGGGCCTTATAATAAATGAAAATAAGACCAAATACATGGAAGTAACAAGAACAGTAGTTAATGGCAACCATCTGCAATGCAGAGAATACGAATTCGAACATGTGAAAGAACTGTCCTACCTAGGCTCATAACTGAATCAAATCAACTCCACCAATTGTGAAATACAAGCAAGAATTACCAGCGGAAATAGATGTTACTATTCATGTGGAGCGCTAATGAAATCAAGAGCATTAAATAGAAGCTTAAAACTAAAAATGTATAAAACCTTAATAAGACCTGTAGTAACATACGGATGTGAGGCCTGGACGTTAACAAGTCGATATGAACAACAACTAAGAATATTTGAGCGGAAAATACTAAGGAAAATCTTTGGCCCAGTACAAGATGAAAATGGTCTTTGGAGAATCAGAAAGAACCATGAACTGAACGAACTCATAGGAAATGCAGATATAGTAAGATTCATAAAAAGCAGAAGAATAGCCTGGCTAGGACATTTAATGCAGATGGATGGAATGAGAATGCCTAGAAGAATATTAGAATGGAAGCCAATAGGTAGGAGAATCAGAGGAAGACCAAGGAAAAGATGGATTGAAGACATTGAGGAAGATATCCAGATGATGGGAATAAGAGGGTGGAGAAAACTGAGTAAGGAAAGGACAGAATGGAAGAAAATCACTGAGAAGGCTAAAACCCATAGTGGGTTGTAACACCAACAAAAGAAGAAGAAGAAGAAGAAGAAGAAGATATATATGAGTGTGTGTGTGTGTGTGTGTGTACATAAATATTATGGGGCCACTATCAACAGCACTTATTCCAGGTTAGTGTGAGGCATATTTACAGTTATAAATTCAAATGAGCTCAATTTTCAAATAAAGGCAATGGTTTCTTTTAAAGGGAATATTTAAATGTGATTCAAATATGCTGTTATAATTTTACATATGTTGTATGTTAGTGTGCAATGTTCATTTAAAGTCAGGTCCTGTGGAAACCCTACTACATGACCTTTTGGTACAAATGACCATATTTTCTCTTCTGCTGTCTCATGTAATACATATGCAGAAGCAAAGGTTTGATTCTGTAGTCTAGCACTGAATCTGCCTACTTCCCTGGCCCGGTGCATAAAATATAGTACTATAAGTGTATGCAAGCTGCATAGTGCACACACCTAATTATGAACAACATATTAAAACATATATTGATTTGAGAAACCCTCCCTTTGAGTTTTAATAATGTGACAGGGCATCACTAGCCAGAATGGAGCATTTTCCACTGTTATACATACTGGTAATATTTTAGTTCAAGATCTGATTCTTGTTACTCTGACAGGCACTTCTTACCCAAGCACAGAAAGACATCGAGCAGAAAGATCAAGACATAATACGGCTAACTAAAGAGGTTGTAGAACTGAGATTGTGTAAAGCACCACTAGCTGTAACTCAGATGCTAACAGACTCCACAGACAATATTGTCACCACTCAGACCACTGACACCTCAGATGGGAAGGAGGCATCATTGCAAGAACAGCCAGATGGTGCTGCTGTGACATGTGATAAAGATGTATCAAGTGACTGTGAACCCCATAAGGCATCGTCATCAATGTTACTAGATAACATTAACACAACTTCTGACCTCCCTTCATCTCTGGCTGACTCAGGTCACTTTGAAGACATGACATCATCGGTAAGTTTCGATGTTCTCATTGCTGCATTACTTAATAAAGTCACTTTTATCTCTTAAGTAACATTGTTGGTGTGAACAGGTGATGGGATGTGTCATACTCAGATTGCCATAGCAGCCATTGTTACTGGATTGTGTGTTCTCTGTGAAGTACATGCTCTTGGTAAAGAAAGGGTTTTTATGATTGAGACATACTGTTCACTGTGAGGTACAGGCTTAGGCTGAAGAAACAGTTGACCATTGAGCATATGATACAACATAGCACAACAAGATAGCAGTTCTAAGATAGTTGAAGTCAACATTTTGGTTGACAAAAGTATAAAGAACTGAGAGAGATCAGTTAGCAGCATGTGAATATTATGGCAGTCCATACAATGGGCGTGTGGTTAGTAGAACCACAAAACAGGAAACATAGCCTTTACAGTCTATTATGAAGTAGCAACAGTACTGTCTTATGACATGTTTTTAAAGACTGCAATTTGAGTGATGTGTCTTTTCTTAAAGCTATAAAAGAACCTTGCATATTCCGAGGACTCCTGATCACTTTATTTCTCTGCAGTTCCAGAATTGATGAAAAGGATTCTGTTCTTCTGTGACATGATACGTCATCACTGGGTAATTGGATTCTGCCATTTCAAGCCAACATAGTGTCCTCATCTTCAAAGGTTGAATGATATGAGGACACTACTTTGCCTCAAAATATCAAATGCAATTAGCCAGTGTTGCAGCATCATATCAAAGAACACTGGGATCTCCAGCTACACGACTATGAAAATCTTAATCAATGAATTATGTCAACTTGAAATGTTGCAGATACACTCCAAAGACTCACTAACACATCTGGGCCAATCACCTCATTCTCCAGGCCTAGCTCAATCGTCAGTAGCCCATACAGATGGGTCCACTTCTGAAGACAGAGAGGGTGAGAGGACTCGTATCGTTACTATGTATGAAAAGAGGTTAGAGGAGATGCAAAGGAACCATGTGGATGAGTGTCAGGAAATGAAGGAGCGACACAACGACAAAGTGGAGAGCCTGCTCCAGAGACTTAGTGATGTTAACAACAGGTTAGTCAACACGATGCTCCTGTTTCAACAAAGCACTTGGTACACTAGTTGGAAGCACTACTTCTTATTTAAGAATGGCTGATTTCTGGAATAGGGGTGGTGTTATTACCTGGTCAGTAAATGGTTACCCAACCCTTCATTATTTCTTTTACTGTTATGGAACCTGAAGGTTCATTACTACTGTCACAAAAATCCAGTATGTAACCTCACAGTTTATTTCTCAAAAAGTCATGTTCATATTACCTTCCCATATACAGCAAGGTCTTCTTGGTGTTTTTTTCCATTACAGTGTATGTATAACATTCTGTATGAACTAATTTTACTATATATTCTGCCCTCCGTTATTTGAACACATAGCAATACCAGGTGTTAATTATAAATTTTGAAACTCTTTGTAAAATAACCTTACTGTTCCTTTAGAACACTGCAAATGATGTACTCCAAGATGCAGTACAAAGGCTTTACCAAACCATTATTTACTTTAAAAATATCACGTGGTTGCATGGTATGTGCGTGAAGTAATTTCATGTACACCCACCAAAAGTATGGCCCTCCCTGTGCCAATTTTCATGAAACTTACAAATCTGCAACAATATTATGTGCAGATCTCCTATACTGGCTTTTAGCCCAAGGGGACAGTAAATGCGCAATTGCAGACAGAAATTTTTATACACTCCTAGGTAATTTGTGCTTTCACTACTCCAATTCTCATGAAACTCATACCTACTAAATACATTTTTGCTGATATCTCTCATACCGTATTCGATCCAAATCAGAAAAAATATGTAGAAAGTATGGTAAAAATTTGATTTTTGCTGGTATGTGAAGTGTGGCTTTCCTTGCATCGGTTTTTGTGAGACTCACTATTTCTTAACAGAATTATGTGGAGATCTTCTATATCAAACTTCATCCATCTTGGTCACTAAATAGGGAAATTATTGGTATAAAATCATTTAAGTTCCTTGGTAAAGTATGGCTGTCACTGAGCCTGTTTTCAAAAAATGCATGTAATATGTGCAGCATTTTGTAATGAATGCCTATATTGAATTTAATTAAAATCTGGCAAATTTTTTAGTCATTGATACTAGGTCACAAATGGACAGAAAGTTATGGTGTTCACGCATGGAATTTTTTCTTTTTACTGCATAAATAACTTAAGAACTGGTGTTTTATGATTTTATGCAGGTTCTGTGAGTTGCGAGTAATTTATGACCAAGCACAGGACAAGATCCGAGAGCTAGAGAGGGAAACAGAATCTCAAAGGAGGAGCATGGAGGAACAAGAAGAGAGGCACAAGTCAATGTACCTGAAGATGTATATGAAGGGACAAGAAGCAGCCAAGTTTGAGCATGCTGATCAGGTAAGACAACACAAGTCCGTGAATTTGAAGAAACAGGAGGAAACCTGGTTTTTACAATATAAGGCACTTATATTATCAAAGGCACAGCAAAGTTTCCTCCAGTAGTGGAATAGTTGCTTTACAGGTCTACAGGCTCAGGTTGTGTATAAGACAAGATGTTTGTGGTACATAAACTCAAAAAAAAATTCTTTTCCGTAAGTTAGCTCTGAATCAGTCTGGAAAACATACTTCATTATTCGTGGCTAAGACTGCTTCACACAAAGATGCAAGGAAAATGCCTGGCATTTCACCATGTCTATCAGTCAAGTTCATTATTGCAATAGTGGGGGTTAACTCTTTCCCACCCCATGGAAACTTCTATGCAACAGTCTTATCAGGATTTGACAGTGCTGACAGTACTGAGACAACATGTTTTATTACTATATGACTGGCAGGTTTTGGAATTTGCCCACCGAGCCCCAGCTCGAGTGTCAGTACCAGAGTTACTTCAGCAACTGGAAGTCACTGAGAATAAACTGGAAAATATCAAGGTGAGTGGGTAACCACAAGCAACAGAAGTGGGTGTGGGTATGAACTCTGAATTTTGTGACCATTACTGCTATCATGTAAGGTATAAAGAATAGCAATCCCATTACAGGCCTGGGCAGGCTCTGAGGGTTCCAGGAAGTTGAGGCTCCCAAAAGGTGGTACGGTTGTCAGCCCCACGCACCTGTCGCCTTTACCCCACAGGAAATATTCCTGGTAGTCATTTCTTTTAAAGGTTGAGTCAATCCCAGTGCCATAGTGTGGCTGGAAGGATTATGTCAATGAAAAATTCCAACGACACCATCGGGAATCGAACCCGCGACCTTCTGGCTTGTAGCGCAGTGCCTCAACCAACTGCACCACCGCGTACCCCCATGCCTAGTTAAGGCTAGATATAAAACTGATGAGGTCACATGAAAATTCTAGTTAAGTGAAAATATTGTGTTTCAAACAATATATCATTTCTTCCATTGCATACCTGTTACTTCACCTGAACAAGCTATGGCTCAGTCAATTTTTGTAATAATAAAATTTCCAATATGTCATAAAATCAGTTCTTCATCTTCTATACACAGTAACCTCTCATAAGAAATGTTCACTGTTGTGTAGAATCTGATGATGGACTTATGGACACACAGGCTAATGACATGAACACCCAAGGTCTTGGGGAACTAATACTTATGACACTGCTCCAGAAATTTGTGCCCTTAATGGAAGCCGAAGGTCCATTACAATGTTCCATTTTGCAGACTGGATGGGAACTTTGTTAAACACCTTATACTGCAGGAAATTGGGAACCTTGAAATGTATAAGGTTGAATAATGGGCATTATACTACAAATCACAGTTTGGTAATAATCCAAGTTTAGTAGGTATATTTAATGGAACCAAAATTATGCTTAAGATGGACTTTCCACAATGAAGTCCCTCTTGAGACTCCGAATACAGGTAAAACCTTAAACACATCCTATCTATTAAAACACTGGTAACACCAACAAATGCACAATCCTATAATCTATGTATTCTTTCTCTTAGCTCCTACATGTTTTGGCATTGTCGCCATCTTCAGGGGGTTTACACCAAAATTTCATTAAAACGTACAGCATTAAACTGAAATTTTGGAAAACATATAGCAATACACTACTTATTGCTGCATGTTTTAATAAAAATTGTAATGTAAGCTCCCTGCAGGTGGTGACAACATCAAAACATGTAGGAGCTAAGGAATAAAAAGAATACATAGATTGTAGAATTGTGCATTTGTTGGTGTTACCAGAGTTTTAATATATCATAAAACATGGAATAAACAGTGTTGAGTCCTAATTAGTTCAGGTACTTGACTCAGTTACAGTAATAATAGCAGAATAGACGAAAATGAAGGAATAGTTCAGTAGCATCCACAAAAGTTACAAAAATGGGTGTATGAAATCATTAATGAAACATTTTATCTCATTTATTTCTACAAATGCTATCATGAACAGGTATCAATTGCCAGCATTTTCAATTACAAAATATAGACAATGAACTCAACTATGATTTGTGTAAGTAAAAACTATGGGGAGGGAAAAAAGGGGAGGAAAAGTGCACACCCCATTCACACGCCTGTGATGTGCACCCTGCGTGTTCCTTCAATTAGACAGAAAGTAGAAACATAAGCATTTATTTTGCATTTGAAATCGTACTTCAAAAATATAAATTCCAATTGATTGTACCAGCAAGTTGCCTAGACACTTCAAAGTAACCTTTAGTATAATTACATGTAAATCATCCAGGATTTTTTCTAGCATTGCTTGTTTATGTGCAAGTACTATGTGCCATGGTGACAAAAACCAGAAGTATACATGCATAACTTTGACACATGACAATATTACACTTCGACCTCATCAGGTACAAGGGAAAAACATGAAAACATTTTGTATTCTTTAGTTTTTTACACTAGCTAATAATGTTTCTAGGTATCATATTCTCTACTTTTAGGTATTTTTACATATCAGTTTGAAATGGAATGTGAAGCATTTTACAGCCTATAAAATGCACTCAGATATTAAAGATTTATCCATCATTAGGCTCCTATGCATATTCATAATTACACCCAGTGAGTGTGAATGTTTTGCTTTCTCATGAGCCTGTTTTGTTAAGATATTTACCCAGCTGATTGTAATATGCTGTGTTCACTGTATGTTCATGCTTTCTGCTAATTTGGTTGGGTGCAAGATCTTAGCCAGATGTCTACTTCTAGTTTATTGACTGCATCCATTAAGCCACAAAGTAGAAATTTAAAAAACTCATAGTTAATTCTGAGATACATTTTTTAATACAATGGTCCAAAGTAAATATTCATAAAACGTCATCACTGCATACTAGAGAATGTATTAAACAACTAGTAAGAAGCAATAGTGGGAAAATCAGTAGCATAATTGATCTTTAATAGGTATCCTTGATACATTTCCCCAGCATAACACACAGACCACTCTAGCGGCACAAATAAAAAACCAGTATGACTGTTATGTTGATGGCATGTACTGTATCATAACAGCATGAAATTGGAAGATTAAACAAAACTTTAAAAAAACTGATACCTAGATTATGAGAAAAGTATAAAACAGATGTAATTTCCTATAATCCTTACTATGATGAACACAGAATAAGGTTTAATGGTGAATTAACACACCAATTATAATCCACATATAAAATATGAAATAATCTAGGCAATTCTCAGAAGCCATTTGAATTACATATTTTCAAGATTATACAAATTCTTTCCAACATTGCTCTAACATTAACTTTTCCCATTCACTGTACCAATTTCAGCTATTAATCATTAAAATTTAAAGAATATTACATTGTTATGTCATGTAAGATACAAATTTAAATACAACAGTAATTCATCATGTTATACATCTAGGATTTCACTAATGGTGGCCACGCAAAGGCCAAAACATGTTGGAAATAATATTACTATGAAATAAGGGAAGGTTTAATAAATCTTTTGCTGTACAGTGATGATGTTTTTTCATTATTATTGTGTACTGGCACACAGTAACTATGAATAATTTCAGTCACATGTCTCTTTCCATGCCTATCTATGAGGTACCCTAGATACAGTGACAGTCATGATTCAGATTCTGGTGTCACTTGTAAATATTAAACATATGATGAGAAATGTTTTTAAGGCTGGTTTGTTGATGTAATATCTTTACATGTCTGTTAAGACATGATAAATTTCTTTCATGGGTTACTTCAAATTTTTGCGTTAGCTCACATACTACAGTGAATGGCAGAGGGATTCATGACTGATGGGCTTGGAGGATTTATAAGGAAGCAGACATAGTCTAATCGATGTATTGTCCTGGCACTAGCCTAAACGGACTGCAGAAAATCATGATAAACTTCTGGATATCAAGTCCATTTAGTGTTACAGCTACACCAACCATTTCAGTTACCATACTCAAGTACTTCCTTTTGTACCAGAAGTATCAATTACAAAATGTGGCAAATGTATTACACAAAAGGGTAGTGTGAACAAAAAGGCACAGGGGTTTCCAATTTCTAATTTTACAGCACACACAATTGTCAAAATAATGCCCAAAAATGCTACTAACATTTGTTGCAATTATCAGGGGTTGTAGAATTAGGCCAAGGGGTTGACTTGTTAAATGAAGTCAATTAAGTATACTTCCATCAGAATATAGTAATAATGAACTGTCAAACAGTTGAAACACTACATATCTGGATGATTTATGCACAGGATGGTGCATGACTCTTGCATTGTTTTCTCCTGAAGGCAAATTCTGGCTGTGGTCTTGAATTTGACCACCAAATTAACACTTCATAGGAATAGTCAAGAATAGTAACTCATGAATGTTGTGTGTTTTATTTTGGTGGCAGGATGGGCTTCAGTTTGGGAATTTGTGAAATGTTTGTAATGGAATACAGAAATCAATAATAATGAGATTCATTCTCATATTTTCATGCATGATGTAAGGTCTCAGCCTTCTTGTACAGTTATTGCAGTACACAAACCCTTAAAATTAAATTCACAGAATATTTTCTCTGTCTGTCTTATTCATGTTACCAGTCTGAAAGGTAACACTGTCACCTACCTGCCTAACTAACTGAACTAAATAACTCAACTAACCTTCCAACCAACCAACAACATGAAACAGAGTCCTTCTTAAGAAGCTAAGAGTTTGCCAGCTTCTCAGTGAATTTCATGTATTTTATGGAACCGCAAGTTCTAGTACCATTTTCACTGCAGCCTGTGACGTGTCCCTATCCTGAGCCAGATAATTCCATCCCCATCCTGTTTCTTCAAGCTCTGTTTTAATATTACATTCCAGTCTCTGCATAGGTCCTAGATGTGGTCTCTGTCAGGTTTTTGCCACCAAAACCCTGTATGTATTTTGCATTTTTCTTCTCCCCTCTATGTGCCACATGCCCCACCCATCTTATCCTCTTTCATTTGATCACCCTAATAATATCTGTTGAGGAATACAATCATAAAGCTCCTCATTATACACTTTTCTGCATCCCTCTAATACTTCCTCACTGTAAGACCCAAATATTTTCTTCAGTGTCCTAGTCTCCCATATCCTCAGGCTATGTTCTTCCCTTTATGAGAGAGATCAAGTTTCACACCCACACAAAACAGATAAGATTATAATTCTGGGCAGTTTAATCCTTATATTTTATTGAGGTATCAGAACATAATCTTGTGTGTACATTGCAACACAGCCACATAAGTCAACTTCTTGAGTTATTCCTGTTTTATTTATTGTTAGTTGCATGGAGGTTTGTGGTTCTTCCCTCAGTATTCTTTGAGGATGCCTGATGCAATTGCCCGGTGTTGCATTTCCCTTCTCAGAGTTGAGAGGAGTGTGCAGCAGGTTTGAGTTGAATCTCAAGAAATGTTACAGAGTTTTGCAAATTTGGATCGACATACAATACATGATGAATGGAGAGACCTTGCTTAATTATGAGACACTGAACTACGAAGGCAGTGCAGGGATATTTGATCATGTTGAATATGACTACACTCTTGACTGATCTTCTGGAATGGGTGGAGAACAGTGACACAGCTTTCCATATAAACATTCAACAAATTTCCAGATATGAGCATACACCTTGATTAATATTTCAGGTCAAGCTTTGCAAAGAATATAAATTTGCTAACATGCATTTCCCTTTGTGACTGTTGTGATATGAGTTAACTAACCCAGTACTCACAGTAATAAGACAAAATGTACTGGCCTGTCATACAATTATTTACATTCTGACCCATTATTTTCAAGCTCTCCTCAGTATGTATTTTTTTTAAATAGTCACTTTAAAGAATGTTTTGGTCTACATATAACAATCAGAAATTAATGTAAATTACTGAAAACAACTTGCAATACTGTGGTTTTTCAAAATCAAAGTCTACTTCATACTTCTACTGTTATAATGATACACTGGTTTTTCTCCTGGGCGGTCATGTACCTTGCAGGATACGGACCACCAACAAACAGACAAAACAAAGCCAGCTTTGCTCAGTGCAAAGGAGGCCATATCTCTATGGATACTTGGTACTCGTAAGGTATGTCGCCCACCCCATTAGTACTTTGCCCATTCTGTTGCTTTGTAGTTAGGTATGTGGTTGTTTTGTTTGCATGGCATGAACTTCAGCATGTGTTGGGAATCCTTTTTATTTTACTGCTGCATGTACTAGTGACAAGAAAGGCTTCCATATTTTTATAATATTTTTTTTTTTCAATAAATCGGCGTATCTATCACTGGGGATAGAACATTCAGAACAGTATCACACTAGTAACCTCTTAGTATTACTTGACCTCGTATCAATAAAGCATACTGTCTTAAGTGATATTATTCCCCTACATATTTTAAGACGCGTCACTTTCTGATGAATCTTGTTATCATTGTCAAACAAAATTTTATAATCTTGTGCTGGTTCAGTGCCATCCTTGGCCCATTTGACTTCCTGTACTCCTATTAAATGTAACCTACACTTTGTTCATTTTCCTGAAACTGTTTCAAGTGAGCTTAACCTGCAAATTCCTGACAAAACAAGATCCAAATGCCATGTCCGTTTTCTGTTGCAAAGGTCATTTCAAACATGTTTAAGTCTGAGAACTTGTGTAAAATGTTATAATGTTGTAAAGTACTTTTTATGGTTAAGGTATCCCTTTTCCCAACCCCCAAGCTGGAAGAGCACCTCTTCACTGTCCATGACTGTCTATTAATTATATTAGCGCCTGTCCTCCATATCTTATTTTTGGAAAAATTTTATGTTCTAATCACATGCCTTTTATGTTGTCATTAGAACTGAAAATGATATAACATTACCTACAGAAATCCATCTGGCTTAGTGCTGTTGTGAAGTGCATGAGTAAATATTTATTTTTATGTGGGAGGGTTACCAGCCCATCCACACAACCCCCAACCTGGAGGAGCAGGATATCATTTTTCTTGTGACCCGTCATCCTCGGTCTGTCTGGCACAGGTGGCTCTACCAGGAGCTTAAGCTCCCACCAGCTTTGCCCTTCGAATGTAGTTCCAAAGGCAGAAGAGATGTGGAGCGTACAAGAAAGAGACAGACATTGTGAAGCCAGAACAGGCCAAAGGTCTAATCCTTGAAAAGATGATGATGATTACCTACAGAACTAGACAGCATCTTGTGAAACCCTACATTCTGCAGATCACTTGTTGAAATAACTTGTTTAATTTAATGAGAACTGTTGGTCTGCAGAATAACAAATTAAAGGTCATGAAGTTATGACTTTTCTAACAGATTAGCCCTTACCTCAAAAGTACTCTCTTTTGTCCTGTACTTGTAAAAAAATTAGAGAAGATTACTTTCTTGAATAACACAGTATCAAACAAGAAGCCAGTGAAAGTGATAATCAGGGGTATCACTGCAGATAGTTGCAATGTAAACTGAAGTTGGGGGATCTTCTTAAGCCTTACCTTCTGTGCAAGATATAATTTTCCCATGTGAGACATGAATACCATATATTGCAGGTTAAAATCTGCATTAGTACAGTAAATGTTTATGAACTGTCACTGTTTTCATTAACATTTAAAAACAAAGACCATGGCAATGTGTACATGCAAAGATTAAAATGTATATTCTTCCTGAAAAGTGCTCAACAATGAAACACTCTATAATCAAATTTATGCAGTAAACTTATTCTACACAGTCATGGAAAGACAAACGCAACTACATATTTCACTTTACAAAACCATGAGGAATATAACTAATACATAGGCTGTTTTAGAATAATGTATTGGTGTCATATAACCATAAGTTGAGAGTCATTTCAATGACAATATGAAATGTCATTCTTCACAGGCCATGTATAGACGAACCGTGGATGATCGCACTGGTAGGAGTGAAATGGACCCTGAGGTTACTTTGCAGTTCCTGAAGTCTGCTATCTACTACTTCCTCACTGACAAGGAGAATAACCAAGGACACCTGAATGCTATTGAAAGTATCCTGGGTTACAATGAGAATGAAAGGCTGAACATCCAGAAGCTGTACCGGTCTCACAGCAAGAAATAGTTCCTCTGTAATGTTGATGCATTACAGAGGATTGCATTGCCCAGTACATTTGATCTGTGATGCATTGCAAATGTCAGAACATACAATGTGCAGGTACTTCAGGATTAGCTGATGCACCACCCACACTCAACCAGACATTCTCAGTAACACACTTTGTCTGATTATGGGTTAAAAACCAGGTCAGCCTACATCCTTCACACACAGTATTCTTTGACAGTTGAAAATTATTCAAATATCCAAAAGTTCAAAACTATACTGATAAAAGCTTGCATGCATGTCTGTGCACAGCACACCACATCAAAAGTGCCTGAACATTATAGGTACAGTACACTGCAATGCTTTAAGTTTGGTTGTATGATGTTAGCCAAGTCTTCATTTCTGTTTACACATTCTGAATGAGCAAAATTTTGAACTTCTACCAAACACAGTGTGGCAAACTATTTTCAAAGGCCATGTATAACACTTCACAATTTTTTTCAAGTATGTCATTTTAAATGTAATTTTATTTTTTCAGTAGTTATATTTCCTTTTCAATAAATTTACAGATGTCCATGTTATTTTGTTTCAGTTTATATTTCACAGAGTATTTAGTGTGTAATATGGATCTGTTGCTAGTCCAAAGAGGGGACAATTCTTCTACAAAACTGGATCATACCCAGTTTAGAAATTATTGAAGTGTATTTTATTTGATGTGACATGGCTTCTGTAAAATCTGGTAGTTCGTAAGAATTGTTAATAAATACCTCTGGCAAAATGTGTATTATAGACACTCTTCCAGGTGAAAAGATGTCTGAGCTTGAAGCTGTCTGTTAAGTTACATGTTAAACCATGCTGGTATGGCATAGCACATGGGGAACTAGTTATCATGCAAGGAGATACCACACCTGGTAGGAGACAACCAAATGATCCTTGGTTTGTACCAGAGTAGGTACCATATAGGAATATGTTTTATAGCAAACTGCAACTGCAACTGTAAATCATGAATCAAGTCAGCTGGGAACAGAGTGTATAGCATATTTTTCAATTAACTGTAATCATATTTATCTGAAGAGACTGAGGAAAAACATTGGAAACCTCTTGCACCTGGTTCTGGATGGTTCCAGCCAGGTATTGGCTGCATAAAGGTTAATGGCAACAGGATGTCAATGAACACAGATTCTTAAACTGAAGAGAGAGCAACTAATCTTCCACATTTTGTATATAGTAGTACAGTCCTTATACATGTTATAAAGAAACATGCTTGTCAGCTTCACAAGAAGCATCCAACATGTTACCCTACATAATACACAGCAAATGACAGAAACCCAAGAGACCAAGAGATTATGGTCCGCTAAGATGTGTAGGTTGGTAGATATGTACCAACATTTCAGAGGAACCTGCAGCCTGTACATTCATGGAAGTAGTCAGCACATTCCTCCAGTGGTGCCAATCCGCAAAATTAAATTGCGTCATGTCTCGAAAGACTCCAATTATGCTACTCACTGCCATGAAATTCTCACATCTCATACCAGAAAAGTTACACTAATTTTGTTTTTTACAATTGCTTTGTCATGTCAACATATTTGAGAACAAAACATTAGGGTACAATTCTGAGGTTCTGAGGAAAGGAATTTCATGCAGGATGTTACACTCCCATGGTAGTGACTATTAAGGGTACTTTCTTCTCAGATGTGATGACATGTAGTCTGGTACAAATTTACTGGGGTTTGTAGGAACCTACAACTTGTACCCTGATGATGAAGTCAATAGGTTCACCTGCAATTGCAAAAAATATCTACCACACTGCACAGAGTCACACCCCAGACTAACAAATATTCCAATTTGCAAATTGTATTTCTTCAAACCTGGATAATATGTTTTGTAAGACAAATAATTCATCTCAGCGAAACATCCACTAAAGAAGAAAACAGTTTCAATATGGAAAGTTATCTTCCCATTCTTCTGCATTGCTGTTCCAAATATAAACAGGATTTTATTTATGAAATTATACATAATTATGCTATACTTGAAAAATTCTTGATAGTTTCAAGTTTTAAGTGTTATTTATTACTGTGAAGGTATATTTAATATACAATCCCCTCAATCAATTTCTTCATATTATCTAGGTTCCATTCCAGTCATGTATAAAGTAAAACTGACAAAAAGAAATAAAATGAAATCGCAAATTGCTGTGGAAGCAGTGACAAACACAACTTAATTCTGGGTAAGATTATGTGAATCCCTTCTACTTTCCAACATACTATCATAACATTATACTCTCTGCTATAATGCAATAATCAGCTGGCAGAAGCAAAACATATGGGACTGTAAAATATTCATGCCATGATTCTTGTATGTGATGCTGTTACTCTAATGTTGCTGCATACCATTCCACCTAACAAATTAAATCAAGTTGCATAGTACAAATGCCCAATTTATATGCAAATTACTAGCCACGCAGCCACCATGCTTCATTCTTAGTGTTGAAATTTCTTCTGACACCCACTTTTCATTAAGTGGAACTTAATTCTAAGCAGGCCTTATATCTTGCAACAGTATTTATGTTTATGATAGACTGGGGGGCTTGACTTCCAAGGACTGTATGGTGCTTCTGTGAGCACTAGCAGTTCATTCAACTGCTCAAAAACATAGCACTAAAACACATAATAAAGCATTTCTTACAATATGGATGCACATAGTTCTGTATGACTGTAGCTTTAATAACTGTGTTTCAGTGAGCTGCAGTTCCTTTTGAAACATAGCCAGTAACAAAATGGCAATGCAACTTTTGGGACTTACTTTCAATCAAGTACCCGTGCCGTACATTTCTCTTTACATAAATATGTCTGTGTTTCTTTCATGACTGAGAATATTGTATGAAACTTTTCCACTACTATCCAACTAGGACTGTTAATATCAGTGTGAAAAACCTTACTGGTAGTGGGATGAGGAAGCATGCAGAATTTGGTGCAACAGAATTGCCATTGTTGCTGTCAAACACAAGTTAGCAGTCAGAATTCCTGGTAGTATTCTGGACTGTCTAAAGGAAAATATTTCACAAGTACTAAACAATTTTAGACCAAGTGTTCTGGACATTTAAATTGCTGTCCACAGTATGGTGGTTCATATTAATGTAAGCAGGAACAGGAATGTACTTCTGCTTAAAGTCAATATAATTGTGGTGGCTGTTCAGAGATGTAGGGCTGTTTATTCCCTCAAAACAAGAATTAGTTTCTTGCTGCAAATAAAATTTTGAGGTGTTCTTAGCAAAGTACTGAAATATTTGTGTAATTTTTGCAGCAACTAGGAATCACATGGCTGTCAGAATTAACTCCTTTGCTACATACTCACTGCACTTTCTAGAGGAATACTTACTTACTTACTCCATGGTGCAGTCCTTCTTGAGAAGCTAACTGGTTTGCAGCTAGTCAAGAAATTCCCTGCATTTTATGGAACCCGAAGGTTCATTACCGTAGTCACAAGCGTCCGCCACCTGTCCCTATCCTGGGCCAACCCAATCCAGTCCACATCCCACCTCCTGGAGATCCATCCTAATATTATCCACCCATCTACGCCTAGGTCTCCCCAGT
>Ga0136643_10007513_pt1 | contig 15769 bp, 16 predicted proteins | sample TergutLab28metaG_FD_96883 | JGI IMG/M metagenome (GOLD analysis project Ga0136643, IMG submission 96883) | Labiotermes labralis P1 segment gut microbial communities from Petit-Saut dam, French Guiana - Lab288 P1 (version 3) (version 3) | ecosystem: Host-associated > Arthropoda: Insects >... | reverse complement strand
GTGCTTAAAGCTGATTTTCGAAAATGCCACCGCCGGCCGCAACACAGGCTGCCGCTCGGTTGTGAACCGCGCGGGTAGCACGTAGCACCCCCGCCTTTCCCCGCACGTCTTAGGTACCGCCCAGTGTCGAGATAACGGGTACGCCTTGTCTGTAGCTGGCTAAAAATAGCGGTTCACACGAGGACGTCTACGGGAATTAAAAAACGGTCATGACTCCGTAACCGTCCAAAATCGGACACATGTTTATATGAACTTTTTTGATCACAAAGACCTAGGAAATCTCCTCCTGCAGTTATGCCCTAAAGTCGTGAAACACCCTGTATAGTTCTGAGACGTCGCTGGTGAGATATTGTTCTGAAAGTGCCTGCAACATGTGAGGAAGAAAGTGATGATTCAAAAGACAGTTAAGAGGAATTGGGGCAGGTTTTTTTAAAATCATTTTTCTAAGTACCATATGAAAATTCTGTTACGAGATTTTAATGCAAAAGTGGGGAGAGAATGTATTTTCCAACCGACAATTGGGAACGATAGTCTCCATCAGGATTGTACTGATAATGGTGTTAAGAATGGTAACTTTGCTACATCAAAAAATCTGGTTGTTAGGAGCACGATGTACCCGCACCGAAACATTCATATATACACCTGGACCTCTCCTGTTTAGAAGACCCACAGATTGATTACATATTGATTGATATGAGAGGGCATTCGGGTATGCTATATGTACGAAGTTTCAGGGGAGCAGACTGATCACTATTTAATGGGCGCACAAGTTATTGAAAAATTGGCAATAAGTAAACAAGCAGCATATAAGTGTAATGGGGAAAGATTTAATCTCAGGAAGCTAAATGAGCTGGAGGTTGGGAAACAGTATGAGATCGCGAGTGCAAACAGGTTTTGTAGCTTTGGCAACTAATAGATTGCGAGGACATAAATAGGGCTAGGGAGAACATTAAAGTGAATGTCAAAACCTAAGCTAAAGAGAGAGAGAGAGTAGGTCTTCATGATTTGAAGCAGCATAACCATGGTTTGATGGAGAAAGTTTAGGTTTTTTAGATCGAAGGAAGCAGGCTGAAATACAGTGGGTACAGGATCTAACCCAAAGCAGTGTAGAAAATTTAAACAATGTACGACGTGAAGCCAGCAGACATTTCAGGAACAAAAAGGAGGAGTATCTGAAAGCTAAAATCGACGAACTCGAAACTGACATAAAGATAAAAAATTTTAGGGACTTGTATGGGTGCATCAATAACTTTTAAGAAGGGTTTCTAGCCTAGAACTAATATAGAAAAGGATGAGATGGGTGATTTTTTTTTTGTATTCTCCCACAGTATTTTGGCTAGGCGGAGGAACTTCTCCCAGCCATTGAATATACATGGCGTTAATGCTGTTAGGCAGACAGAAATGCACACAGCAGAACCACTAGTGGCCGAATCGAGTGCACTTGAGTTTGAGTTGGCTATTGAAAACCTAAAAAGTCACAAATCACCAGGTATTGATCATATCCCAGCAGAATTAAGGCAGGGGGTAGAACAATGCGCTAAGATATCCATAAACTCGTTATATTTGGAATAAGGAGGAATTGCCTGAGGAGTGAAAGGAGACGATCGTTGTACCTATCTATAAGAAGGGCAATAAAACATTGTAGTAATTATAGATGACTTTTGCCAACTACGTACATAATTTTATCCAACATCCTGCTCTCAAGGTTAACTCCATATGCAGAGGAAATTATTGGGGATTATCATTGTGGATTTCGAGTAACGGGTCAACTACTGATCACATGTACTGCATTCGTCAAATACTTGAGAAAAGGTGGGAGGGAATACAACGAAGCAGTGCATCAACTGGTTATAGACTTCAAGAAAGCCTATTATATTTCAGTTGGGAGGAAGGTCTTCTATAATCTCACTGAGTTTGGTATCCCAATGAAACCGGTAAGACTAATAAAAATATGTCTGAATAAAACCATTAGCGGCGTCCGGGTAGTCAAAGCATATGTTTGACATGGTTCATATTAGGAATGGTTTGAAACACGGAGATGATTTATCGCCATTGCGTTTCAACTTTCCTTTATAGTACCCCATTAGATTTCAGGTAAACCAGGATGGATTCAAATTAAATGGTACCCAACTTTTGGTTTATGGAGATGATAATACAGGGCGTTTCATAATATTTTTCGTGATTACATTTATAACAAGAAAACCAAAGGACCTACCTTAATGGAATTGTTCACAGTCACAGAAAAACGGGAAAAGATTTTTTGACATCTAGAAATGTACGACGTGTGCACCACGGGTGACACGGCACACATCGATAAGATATTCAAGTTCTTGCCATACGCGTCATCATGGGTGCATCGATATTCTTCACTGCTGCAATGATCCGTGCCTTTAAGTCAGCGAGGTCACGTGGCAATGGTGGGAAGAATACTCGGTCGTTGACATATCCCCAAAGAAAATCACAGGGAGTTATATCAGGGGAACTCGGAGCCAATGCATCAGTAGTTGGTCATTTCCAGATGCACGCTCTATCCAACGTCCTGGTAACACTGTTCAGGTACTGACGAACCTCACAGTGAAGTGGGCGGGACTTCCGTCTTGCTGGAATATGAACGTCTAGCCACAGTAGCGACATGTCCAGATATGTCATGCCAGTAACGGTTTCTACAGCAAAAAAAAGAATGGACCGTGCACTTTTGGACTGGAAATTGCACAAAACACATTGACTACAGGAGAGTCACCTTGATGCTCCACATAGGCATTGGAGTTTTCAGATTCCCATATTCTGACACTGCGACGATTTACATCACTGCTGACGTGGAATGTCGCTTCGTCACTGAACTGCACCTTTTCCAAGAAATAATAAGGGGAACTCATTAAGTCTTGTAACTGAAAACAGAAATCAAGCCGGCGCCTGTGATCTTCATCCGAGAATTATTGTACCATTTGGATGCGGTATGTTTTAAACACCAAACGCTTACACAGAACCCTCGACATTGTTGTTTTGACATCGATAGCTCCTTAGCTGCATTTCGCGTCGATTTCTTCGGATTATGCAGAAAACTGGCCCGAACCCGTTCAACGCCATTTTCAGCGGTTAATGGGCTACCACTTGATTTCTGCTTGCACAACACTCAATTTCAGTGACTTGTTTAAACCACGCACGAATGGTCATGTCTGTAGGCGGATCCTTTGCGTACTTTGCACGAAATGCGTTGCACAGTAACCACAGACTTACTCGTGGGATATTCCAACACACAACACAACTTCTACCCCGGAGATGCCATTTTCTCACTACATACACTCGCAATCGTGTAGCGGCAGAAATGTGAACTACGATGAAAAACAACTTACTCGGGAACAAATTTTTGAGTTCCTTCTATCTGTGCAGGTTTCGTAAATACGTGTCCTACGGGTTTCCTATAATACATTTTTGTAATTCGGGAGTACATTATGAAACGCCCTCTATATTGGAAGAGTACATACTACAAACAGAAACGCAGAAGTTTTAGGAGTTTCTTGTAAGTAGAGTGGACTAGAAGTAAATGCTGTAAGACTACGTACATGTTCATGTGTGGAGATCAGAATGCAGGACGAAGTCACAATATAGAGATTGATAACAGTTCCTTTGAAAGGGTGGAAGAGTTCAAATATTTGAAACAACCTTAATAAATAAAACTTTTCAGGAAGAAATTAAGAAGAGACTGAAGTCGCGGAATACTTTCTATTATTCGGTGCAGAATCTTTTGTGTTCCAGTTTGCTATCGAAAAATTGAAATATGAAGGTATACAGAACTGTAATTTTGCCTGGTCTGTTTGGATTTAAAAATTGGTCGTTCACATTGAGGGTGTTGGAGAATAGGATGTTGAGAAGAATATTTGAGCATAAGAGGAACGAGGTAACATGGGAGTGGAGAAAACTACATATAGTGGAGCTTAATGATCTGTAGTCTCGCCAATATTTTTCAGGTGATTAAATCGAGAAGAATGAGTTTGGCGCGGTATGTAGCGCGTATGGGGAGTGGAGAGGCTTGTACATGGTTTTGGTGGGGAGACCTGAGGGAAGTGACCGCTTGGAAGGCCCAGGCGTAAATGAGAGGATAATATTAAGATGGATGTGCATGAAGTAGCATTTGGGGATATGGACTGGATCGATGTGGCTGAGGATAGGTGCAGGTGGCCGGTACTTTTGAATGGGTAATGAACCTTTGGGTTCCATGAAGTGCGTGGAATACCTTGACTAGCTGAAAACCGGTTAGCTTCTCAAGAAGGACTTTGCTCCATGGAATAGGTATGTAATTGTATTCTAATGTTATTACAACAAATAATTGTAACATGATACTTGTGTTTTGATGTTTTGTTTTTGGTAGGTATGTAGTGACAAGAAAGTGGAGCTGTTAGCGCCTTATTCAGGATATATGTCAGAATGTGATCAATATATATTGCAGGAAGAAAGCATTTGGTACCAATTGATTTCAATTTAGCCTTTGATCACCTGCTGTTTGCTTGTGTTTAGAATATTAAAAAAAAAATTGACTTGTATGCCCCTCTAGACACAGGGAAATTTGTTACTTTTGAAACTTGGGTAAACACAGTAAGTAGCTATGGTAGTAATATAGTTATAAATTCTCTGGCATGCAGGTGTATGGAAGCACGTACTGTTCATTGCTTTCATTAATAAGGGTTTTTTGCAATGTCTAGTGCTGTTTTACAGTTTGAAGCCAATCCTACTGTGCAAGGAATTAACTTGAAGCTCACTGCAGTTTCTAGAAGCAACTTCATTAGGAATACAAAACCTATAACTTGGAACAGTTCTGCAATGGCAGTTGTGCTTCCATTTAACCTGGTAAGTAACATGATGCAGTAAGCAACGATTAGTTATTTCTTCTTCCCAATGATGGACACTTTAATTTTGGCATGCGAATTCCAATGCCACCATAATCTGTGTGTGTGTGTGTGTGTATATATATATATATATATATATATATATATATATATATATGCGTGTGTGTGTATCATAATTTGCCTTTAAAAATTAATTTGTTCACTGGCACGGCTCATCTGTGTAGAAAGATGACATTTTTTTAGGAAGTTGGTCTGGTAGTCATACATAAGTGTGAGTGTGGCAGTGACAGAGAAAGAACGAGCCAAACTTGAGCTGTGTTGCCAGTTGGTATTTTGCTGAGCCTCTTTAGCATGTTTATACTTACGGTGTGGCAAGATGTGTGAAATTAATTTGTGGCTGTAGTTAAAAAATATAAAGTGCATAGAGTGTGTATTTAGAACATCTGTATACTGTAGACTGCTGTATGTACTTTCTTTTGTGATTGGAAGTTAGTTGGTGTTTTGGAAAGTGATAATCATGAAGGAACGTGGCTGGTTATAATATTATACTCTTTAGTGCAAAGTAAATGAAGTGGATGCATTATGGGTAGATGGTGTGTATTCCATTCCTGCAAGTGTGTTAGATATAAAGTGTTTTACGGAAGTATTTTATCATTTAAAGTATGAGCACTTAAATTACTGTTTTATTTGAAGTGTTTCATAATGGTAAGTAGTATGTATTGAAAGAGGGACCTCGTGCACTGTAATATTTAGTGCACGTGTGTTATGAGCTATCATGCTGTGAATCATATCACAGCATACGTATGACACTATTTTTCGTCAGGATTATGACGGTAACGGTCCACACATTTGTTCATAACTCATACTGTACAGAAACTAGACCGAGTAGGACAATTTCAAATTAAATCTGTGTTGCACAGTGTTGGGTATAATTGTATTGCTGTTTTCTGAGATGTGTGGTGCGAGGCAGGGATGCACTGGTTTTAATGAAATGTTATGCGTATTGGACCTTCCATCATCTTGATATTTGAATAAAGTTAGACCAACTTGATGACACTTGCTTTATTATGTCAATTTACTGCTCAAAATGTTTCAGATGTTAATACATCCATCTTCAGAAGCTTGCGACTACTTGGTGCGCTATTGTGTAGGCTGTATTGTGCTGACTTGAGGCGTGTTGGTGTTATGTAGCGGGATTGGCTGTTGGTGATGTGGTATCTGAGTGCAGGCTGAACCACTACTAGTAGTCGCAAGCTCCTGAAGATGGATGTATTAACATCTGAAACATGTTGAGCAGTAAACTGACATAATAAAGCAAGTGTCATCAAGTTGGTCTACCTTTATTCAAATTTGAATGAAATGGTTCAAAGGGACTTTCCTCTTCCTTCACCCACGTGCAGTGATTGAATGAACTTAGTTTAACCATTGGCTTGCCGTAGGGGTTGGGTGGGTGGGGGGTTTGGGGGTGGGGGTCATTTCTGGCAGTGTCAGATCCGTACTGACTGAGCTCACTCCAGCTTTGCCGTTCAGTGTGGTGCTTTACTAGAACGGGAAAAAGTTTACTTTGTGGGTTGTGAATGGTATTAGTATTAGTCACTTTCCGTGCATGAGGTTGAATAGTTTAGGTTAGGTTATTAACACCTGAGAGATATCAGTGTTTACAAGAACATTCTCCGTTGTGATACAACTACTCGGCACAATACTCTACGTTTCGGAAGGAAACTGCGTCGTCCATGGAAGCAGCTTCCAAAATATAGTGTATTGTGTTCAGTATCAGACAGTGGAAAAAGTCCGTGTAAATTCTGTTGATGTTCATGTACAACCACTGTATATGTTGCAACCTGAAAGAGAATTTGCAGTGCGTCCATGTCTGGTTATGAACAGGTATGTGATTATCTGAGGAAGTCAGAGTAACGCCAGGGGTATCTCAAGGGAGTATATTGGGCCCACTTCTGTTCCTAGCATATGCAAATAATATTTGGAGGAATTTGGATTCAACTATTAAGCTTTTCGCAGAAAATCTTATGACCTTTCTGTTGTTGAAGGTCCAGGAGCCCGTTTTTCTGTAATTACTTCTTCAAGAGCATCTGAAATGTTTGCAAAAAACATGTATTCAGACCTCTGGGAGGATCAACTCCAACGGCAGTTGCTGCAGCTGTATTTCTTTCCTATTTTGGATAAAAGTTGTACAGAACATGTGAATTCATAGCAGTTATAAACAATAAAGCATAGGATATGACCTTTGGCCACCTTCGAGTTCGCCGACTCGCAGAATAATTTTCATACTTTTTGTCTCATGAGTTGACTCCTTTTTTGGGTATAGAACTCTATTATTGGTGGTTTTTGAGTCTCCTTATCTAAACTACTTGCGTGATGTACTGGCGATAAAACGACAGCTTGTGACTTTTGGAGACACGGCTGAGCAAAATAACATTTCCATGGAAACCATACAAAGATGAACCCACTCTGCATGATTTAATGGGGAGAAATTCGCAAAGAATTTTCTTTTTTTTTTTTTTTTGTTTGTCCGAACGGTTTCCACTTAACACCCTTTTTTGCGGCTCTCTTACGACCTCAACTGAACTTCACTAGTTGTCGGCTGTGATGTTTCTATGAGAGCCGTAGAAGAGTTTCGCCAGTGTTAGTTGTACTTAGATGGGGTTCCCTAATTGCAACAGGTCTTTTTGAGCCCTTTACCTTCTGATTTTTTTCCCCGCAGTCCATGTAGGCATTATAGCAATGGTGTGTCTTAGAATCAGCAAGTATCATTACTTTACGCTGTCTTTATCTTATTCGGGGTATGCATTTTGAACTTGCATCCCCCCTGAATCCTACAAGCATCTCATCAATGCGGACTTATTCTCCTGGCATGTAGTTCTGTTGAAATTTGTCAATGTACTTACGAAAGCATGAGGATATAGATGTAGCTGGATTTTATACTTCCCTATAATTTCTTGGTGCTAAATAGTCAAATCGTAGGCACGCAAGTAAATTCATACCTTATTTCAGTGATCTCGTACAGTGGAAGAGATCGCACGACCTGTGGTATCAGTGGAAAACATAGTCGACATATCGTCATTTCCAGATTTGAATGTTCCGCGCTTTATGAAAAGACCTAAATAAGCTCGATAATCTGTTTTATCCAATCCTCCTAGTTATGGCGGAGAATCTTTCTTGTATCCTTCCCGTATGCTTGCAAGATTTTCGTTACATCGCAGGATTAAACCATCCTCTATGTCAGTAGAAAATATGGAACTGCAAATGTTCATAACTCCTGCAAAATATAACTTTTACGCAACCATAAATACCCTGACATTTGATTTTTAGAATGTTTCCGGAAGACATTCGTGTGCGCTTGCCCTTGTCTACTTTCGACCATTTGAATCGACTTTTACCAAAGATTACTACCACTTTCTTGCGCCACAACATTATTTCCGAAATCTTCAGAAATATCCTCAGCTCCTAGAAGTACATTTTCAGTTTCTTCAGGCTAACACGTTGTCTCCTTGTTCACTGGCTGAATAGTGATCATTCATGCTGAAACAGTCGCTGTCACTGTCGTCCGTGCCACTCCCCTTATATCTTCTTTGTCGTTGTCCTTTTACACATTCCTCACAAACTGACGAAGTCTTCAGTACAGCAAGTAAGTGTCCTTTTTTATGTTACTCATTCCGTGCAGTTTCTTGTATTCCGTATTTTTAAAAACCAACAAAGCGCACTATTTAAAATAAAATAGATTACAAAACACACTTTACATCACTTACCAACCCCTACATGTTTCGGCACCAAGGTGCCATCAAATCTCCCTTTTGCTTGGACCTTGGTGCCAAAATATGTAAGGGTTGGTATCTGACGTAAACTGTGTTTTGTAATCTATTCTATTTTACTTAGTGCATTTTGTTGGTTTTTAAAAATAAAGAACTTCTCTTGTAATTGAAGCCATATCATAATGGGGAAAATCTGGTGACGTTGGGTCCCGCGGATCCCAGGACACTCAGTACGAGAGGCTCTGTAACCGAGCGAAAACTGGCAACACTGTAAGGAGAAGGGGTATTATGAAGGTAGTGAATACACGAACGCTCTGTGTACAAAACAATTGTGGCAGATGAAGTGAAATCTCACGTCACCAGTGAATGGTTAAGAAGAATACTCAAACTCACTTAGATCACTTAAAGACCTTTCTTTACATATCCGTTTCTCGTCCTTCGCAGTCATATTGTAGACTATATATACTCATTAAACTACGCATCCTCCACTCCCTCCTTTATTTCTTCCTTTAGTGGCTGGTTGTTGGCTACTCCTATAGTTGTTTCCTACCACTATGGGAGTGTAATACTGCTCGCTCTGTCAGAAAACCCGATGTACGTTCCGAACCGAAATTTGCGATACACAGGGACAGAGAAGCATTTAAGCTTCAGCCAAATGGGATTGCGATCCCTGCCGTTGGCCACTATTTCGGGTTGTAAACCATTAACTTTGGAAAATTATATGTAGTCAAACACAACTGTGTCACATGAGGTGTCACATGTTCACAGGAGGTCACTACTTTTCCATATTCTGAAACACACTGTTTAATGAATTGCACACCCTCTCCTGTTATTTCTTTAATATTCCAGGATGTGTCTAGGTCTTCAAATTTGTCTGTAGCGGGGGATAGCCGGTTTGATGGCTGGCGACCTCAACGCCAAACAAGTGGATTGGAACTCGCGGCTGAACACGAGACGGGGAAACTCTTATGTTATTTTACCGACAAGAACTCCTGTCTGATCTCTGGACCGGACACTCCAACCACCAACACACACAAACCCTCCGCTTCTCCCGATGTCCTGGACATCGTCATAACCACGCACCTCTCATTCCCGGTGTATCTGACTTTATGTTCTGTATTAAGCTCGCACCACCTCCCGGTACTCATTGAGCCTGCGTGCCGCTCATCCTTTCACAACCCACCGTATCGCCCTGACTTCAGGCGCACTAACTGCGCCAACTTCCAAACTCATTTGGAAGATCACGTTTCTTTCGATCCGGAATTGTACAATGAGATGGCAATCGACACGTGCGTTGAGAACTTCTCCGGGGCGGTTCTGAAGGCTCTGGCTGTGTCTACTCCCAAGTGTCGCCCGCGTGACGACCTACGACTCCCGATACCGGCTGGTATTCAGGACGAGGTACGCCTGAAGAACCGGCTGCGGTGGCGGTTGCAGATCACCAGGGACCGCGCTCTGAGAGCCTAAGTCAACTACCTGGAGAGTTCGGTGACCCGCCCGCTCAACGAGTGGAGAAACGACCAGTGGAGTACGACACTCGAATTCCTGGATACCGAAAACCAATCGCTGTGGAGTCTGGTCACCCCGGAGGAATCGCTCTCTCAGACTATGAGAAAGCCGAAGCCCTTGCCAAGAGTTTTGAGGCTCAGTTTCAGCTGGTTACCGATCCTTAAGTCCCGGATGTTATTGAGACGGCTCACGTGGTACTGAGGTCTTACTTCCTGACCCCTGCCAACGAACCCATGTTAACCGACCTTGACAAGGAATACGAAGCCATCAGGGGTCTCAAGGTTACCAAGACGTCGTCCCCGAACGGTATGCCGAACAGGGCGTTGAAGCATCTTCCCCAGCTAGCTGTTTCCCCTCCTGGCCCAGATTTTCAATGCCGTTCTCCTCACCCATCACTTTCCTACAGTGTGGAAGCACGCTCGAGTGATCTCTATCTTTAACCGGAGAATGATACGGCACTACCCTCATCCGGTCTGCCCATTGGTCCATTGGACACGATTTCCTTGCAGCTGGCCCGCCTCATTCAACGATTAACCAGGAATTTCGGTGAAAATAAGCTTACCGGCCTAGTTTTCCTCGAAGTGGCCAAAGCCGTCAATGCCTCCATTACAAGCTAACGTTCCTAAACCCCCTTCTTACATAGTCCATAGAATCTCATCCTACCTCATTGGCCGGACGTTCTAAGCGTCCTTCCCGACGGCCCCGCCATCTCGTCGATGCTTGCGTGGCCGTGTAGCGAAGCGTGGATTGATATCATCTGTCGTATTCAGTGTGTATGTAAACGACATGCCCTCACCTTCGCACCACTTCGAGTAGGCCCTGTACGCGGACGACACGGCCATCATAGCCACGTCCCGGTAGCCGACGCTGCTCGTCAGTTACCTGGAGTAATACCTGAACGATCTTCAACGGTGGTTGAGTGAATGGGGAATCGCCATTAATGCCTCTAAGAGTATCGCAAGAATATTCGCGCGTGCCGCACGGCGTTTCTTCCAGCTCGGACCAGTAACATTCTTCGGGGAACCAATACAATGGGTGACACAACTCGTTATCTTGGGGTGACCATAGATACACGACTCACATGGGTGCATCACATCGCTCAGGTCAACAAAAGGTCTGTGAAAAAATGGGTATGCTAGGTCCCCTCCTGGATAGGAGGAGTGATCTATCCGTCAGGAACGTTGTCCTGTTATTTAAGCAGCTCATCCGCCCCATGATGGACTATGCGTGCGCCGCGTGGAGGTCCGCTGCCCTCACCAATGCCCGGAGGCTACAGGTGATACAATCGAAGTGTCTTCACCTTGCTACTGCTGCTCCCCCGGTACGTAAGTAACAGGCAGATACACAAGGATGGCTGTTCGGCTGTTTGTCGACCTCATCAGAGCTCTTCGTGAGAGCTATTACTCAAACTTACCTGATGTGGGGAACCCCCTAGTACGACAACTCGGCAGATACTTAAGCTGATCTAGGGTTGACCCCATTTCCTGACGCGAATGCCAAGGGCGTTAGGGGCCAGCAGGCCAGTCGAGGCCTACAACCGTGATGCCAAATTCGAATAAAAGAATTGCGTTCGGCGCTGATCAGCTTAGCGCCCTTCGGTTACTCTGACTGCGGTTTTCCCTTGATTTTTGTCAGTTGTAAGTAAAATGGCACGGTATACGTTGCAAAGGCTGGGCACGGCCCACACTCCCGTCCCTCAGGCGCGGCGGCTTCTCCTAACGGCTGACAAAATTCGCATACCTGCATTTTGCGACTAAACCAGTCTGGGCTCATGACCCAGACAGCCAACAAACGAAAGTTTATCCCTCCCATAATTAGTCCAATGCAACTTAGGGCATAGTCTTTGGCATGATCAGTCAAGGACCTCAGAGTGACTTTAGAATCGTTAGCGTAAGCATATCTCGCTGTTAGAGTTTAGGTGAATATTATAGAGCCCATCGATGCGGTCAAACGGAGGAAAGGCTAATAGACAGGTGGAGCCCCCAAGCTAGGACTTTGGCTTCTCTTGGCTTGAAAGGACCGTTTGTGGAGCGCAGCGTATTGAGAACTGCTTCGAGTAAAAGCCTTTGCTGGGTATTTGGGGTGACAGAGGAAGGAGATATTTTGTGTGGTAAAGCGGTTGTTGATGTGTGAATGTTCGCACAAATTCATTTAAATTTAACATTTAAAAGGTCACATATTAACTCTCAACGATGTATTGTAAAGGGAAAACCATAAGTGCATACAACATGTATACTTAGAACCTAGATGAAATATTGTACATTGTAAATTACAAAGGGACAAATTCCTCCTTGAGGTAAAACGCGTGATATAAAAGACATGATATCAAATCTTTCTTACGGGCCTTATGGATGTTGTTTACTTTTATGTCACGAGGCATCTTGTTATGCAATATAGTTCCAATATGTAATACACCCTTTTTGCATATATCAGTCTACTTTCGAGAATTATACTCTTGACACTCGAGTTTAGCTCCAGACCGACAGTAATTTTTTAAAATAAAACATGTCACTTCCAATATATAAGCAAACGTGATGATTTTATTTTGGTGTTACATGAATTATGTAGTGGGTCACTGTCACCAAGGCATGCCGCGTCCTCATGTTGCGGATAGAGGAACGGCATCCGATAAGAAGGGTAGGTGCGAATAAATTGAACAAGCAGTCGCGGACAGCAGACGAGGGGTGGTCCTCCAGCTTGGGGTTTGGTCGAGGTGCTATCAAACCCTCCCTGTAAAACACTTATGTTAAGAAACAGTCACAGGCTGGATGCTTGCTTTGGAGACAAAACAATCGCGAGGTAAAGTACTCACCCACTCGGATCTCCGGGGTGGGGGGGGGGTGTTTCCAGGAGTTGCATCGCGCAGCAGGCAAAGAGGGATGAAAATAGGGATTTTGAAATTTAGGTGTCTTTATAGGGCATGGTCACTTAAGGCAGCAGTGAAGGAATTAGTGAGGTATAAATTAGGTGTAGTGGATGCAGGAGGTCAGGTGGGACAACGGGGGCACAGAAAGAGCAGGGGATTATAATTTTTTCGACAGGAAAGGAAATGAAACTCATCAGTTGGGAGCAGGTTTTTTTTGTACATCCCAGAATAGTATCAGCAGTGAAGAGAGTAGAGTTTGTTAGCGATATGTTGTCATATACAGTGCGGAGAGGTCGTTGGCGTAATAACATTGTTGTAAATGTGCATGCACCGAGTGAGGAGAAAAGAGATTAGGTAAAAGGTAGTTTTTATGAGGAATAAGAGGAGGTTTACGATCACTTCCCGAAATATCATATGAAAATGTTACTAGGAGATTTTAATGCAAAGTGGGGAAAGAGAATATTTTCAAGCCAACAATTGGACAGGAGAGTCCCCATCAGGTTAGTAATGATAATGGGTTTATACAAGTTAACTTCGCCATATTAAAAAATGTGGTTGTTAAGAGCACGATATTCCCTTACCGGAACATTGATAAATACAGCTGGACCTCCCCTGATGGTAAGACTCACAACCAGATTGACCACGTATTGATAGATAGGATATGGCAATCGAGTGTACTGTATGTGCGAAGATTTAGGGGAGCTGATTGTGATACAGATATCTACCTGGTGATTGGAAATGTTAGTGAAAGATTAGCAGTGGCTAAACAGGCCGCACAGAGGTTTGATAGGCAAAGATTTAACTTGAGGGAGCTAAATGAGCCAGAGGTTAGGGAAAAGTATCAGATTGAAATTACAAACAGGTTTGCAGCTTTGGAGAACTCGGACGATGACGAGGACGTAAATAGGACTCGGGAAAACATTAAAGAATATATACAAACGTCAGCGAAGGAGAGTATGGGTTTGGATGAATTTAAGCAGAATAAATCCTGGTTTGATGAAGAATGTTTAGGTGTTTTAGATCAAAAGAAGCGGGCTAAAATGCAGTGGATAAAGGATCCAAGCCAAAGCACTGTGGGTAATGTGAACAATATTAAGCGTGAAGTTAGCGGACATTTCAGGAACAAAAAGAACGCATATCTGAGCGCTAAATTGAGGAACTCGAAACTAACAATAAGATCCAAAATATTAGGGACTTGTGTAGAAGCATCAATGACTTTAAGAATGGGGTACAAGCCTAGATGTAATAGAGTAGAGGATGAGAAAGGAGACTTGGTTGCCGACTCCCGAGGTATTGTGGCTAGGTGGAGGAACTATTTCTCCCAGCTATTCAACGTGTATGGGGTTACGGATGTTAGGCAGGCAAAAATACACACAACAGAACCACTAGTACCTGAGCCAACTGCATCTGAGTTTGAGCGTGCTATCGACAAACTAAAAAGTCACAAATCGCCAGGTATTAATCCAATACCGGCAGAAGTGATTAAAGCAGGAGGTAGAACAATTTACTTGGAGATTCATAAACTTATTATTTCTATTTGGAAGAAGGAGAAACTGCCTGAAGAGTGGAACGAATCGTTCATAGTACCTATTCATAAGAAGGGGGATAAAACAGATTGTAAAATTATAGGGGCATATCAATTTGCCAACCACTTACAAACTTTTATCCAACATCCTGCTCTCAAGGTTAATTCCATATGCGAAGGAAATTAACCGCGATCGTCAATGTGGCTTTCGACGCAAAAGGGTCGACTATTGATCATATATTCTGCATTCGCGAAATACTTGAGAAAAAATGGGAGTACAATGCGAGAAGATCCTCAGACTTCAAGAAGGCTTATGATTTAGTTAGGAGAGAGTTCTTACATAAGATTCTCCTTGAGAGTTTGGTATCCCCAGGAAACTTGTAAGGTTAATTAAAAGATGAGTCTGACTGAAACATATAGCAGAGTCCGGGTAGGCGGGAATGTGTGTGACAGGTTCCCTATTAGGAATGGTTTGAAAAAAGGAGACGCTCTAACGCCACTGCTTTTCAACTTTGCTTTAGAGTACGCCATTAGGAGGGTTCAGGTAAACCAGGATGGCTTGGAACTAAATGGCACGCATCAGATTCTGGCTTATGCGGATGATGTTAATATACTGGGAGGAAGTATACATACGCTAAAGGAAAACACAGAAGCCCTAGTAGCTGCTAGTAGGGAGGTTGGACTGGAAATAAGTGCGGATAAAACTGAGTACATGGTTATGTTTCGAGATCAGAATGCAGGACGAAATCACAGTGTGAAAATTAATAATAGTACCTTCGAGAGCGTGGAAGGTTTTCAATATTTGGGAACAACTTTAAAACATCAAAATTCTATTCCGGAAGAAATTAAGAGCAGATTGAGGTTAGGAAATGCTTGCTATAATTCGGTGCAGAATCTTTTGTCTTATAGGTTGCTATCCAAAAATTTAAAGATTAGGATATATAGAACTATGATTTTGCCTGTTGTTTTGTATGGGTGTGAAGCTTGGTCGCTGACATTGCGGGAGGAGAGGTAGCTGAGGGTGTTTGAGAACATGGTTTTGAGGAGAATATTTGGACCTAGGAGGGACGAGGTAAGTGGGAATAGAGGGGATTGCATAACGTGGAGCTAAATGAATTGTACTCCTCACCTAATATTGTGCGGGTGACAAAATCGAGAAGAATGAGATGGACTGGGCATGTGGCGCATATGGATGAGGAGAGGGAGTGTATAGTGTCTTTGTGGGGAAACCGGAGGCAAGACCCCACTGTCTGTACCT
>Ga0136643_10007512_pt1 | contig 15769 bp, 7 predicted proteins | sample TergutLab28metaG_FD_96883 | JGI IMG/M metagenome (GOLD analysis project Ga0136643, IMG submission 96883) | Labiotermes labralis P1 segment gut microbial communities from Petit-Saut dam, French Guiana - Lab288 P1 (version 3) (version 3) | ecosystem: Host-associated > Arthropoda: Insects >... | reverse complement strand
TCTGTAGTTATAACTTTTCTAAAAGCTTTAGCAAATAAGTAATCCACATGTAAACACTATGGGATCCCAAAGTGGACAAAGCATCTGGTAACTAAATTGTAGGGGCCTGAAGATGACTAACATTTAGTCGAAACATGTAGCCTTACTCTAGAATAAATAGATTGTGCTGACATACGTTTGTGTAATACTTATTGGTTTTATTCATTCATTCATTTATTATGCATTCTGTCAATCCATACAAGGTAAATCAACCTATAGGATATAGAGTTTGTCAGTAATGTTAGTGTAATGTAGATATAAAGTAATTATATCATAAAATATATCATGAAGTAAATCATACAATACAATTGAGCCCATTCTTAATTGCCTTATATACACATAGTGTATTATGCTATGTTTGACAGTTTTAAAATTGACTGAAAATCATTGTTCACACTACCACGAATTAAGGATATTTAGTCACAATGTAAAGTGATAAAAGGATACTATAGTATAAAAATGAAAAAAGATGATTAAAATTATTGCCCAATGACTTATATGTACATAGTAAATATGCTATATGTAGTAATGTTTAAAAATTAGCTAAATATCACTGTTCACAATCCAAAGGATTCAGATATAATACATTATAATTCAATGACATTGTATTGTAATCCTTATGTCGTACAGAAATTAAAGTACTCTTCCAGCGAGTAAAATGAATTTTCACATAGGAAATTTTTTGCCAAAGTTACAAATTTTGTGGGATTAGTAAACTCCTTTTTTAAGTATGAAGGTAGACTATTAAATGTCTTTATGCCCATGTAGTACACTCCAGTCTGATACTTCTTTAAATTGACAGAAGGCTGATGAAAATTATGATGTCGTCGGGTACAAAGGTTATGAAACTTATCGCTTGTGGTAAATAGGTCCTTGTATTTTATAACAAATCATAGAAGAAGAAATATATACTGGGAGGGAAGAGGGAGGATTTCCATACTTGTAAATAATTTTCTACATGAGTCTTTATTTCCACTCCCTGTCATAATTCTTATTATTCTTTTCTGTAGTCTATATACTTTTATCCCAAGTGATGAATGGCCCCAGAAAATTACCCCATAAGACATTATGGAATGAAAGTATGAATAGTAAATTATTTTTAACATCTGTTGAGACGCGAAGGGTTTCAATAATTTCATGGCAAAACATGCAGAACATAATTTAGGTAACATTTCCTCTATGTGAGTTTTCCAAGATAAGGTATTCAGTTCAACAGATAGTATGCAAACCACTATGATATTTTGTCTTAATTATGTAACACTATTCCTCACATCAATATTGACTCATTCATCCCCCACATTCTTCAAGAACTAGCAAACCCTCAAGGCCATAGCTGCTTAACAAGTTCACCTAAACCTCTACCATTTCTCTCCGTAATCTCTCAGCTTAGAACAGTACTTTTCAACTATCTTACAAGAGCTATAACTTCTCATGTTCAACATGACATATGAGTGTATTAAGCGTTGATTTGAGGATAAAATCATTAAAGTGAAATATGCAAGGGTCTCATGGTAGTAAAAATATCGATACTCGATTTTGTTGGAAGTGATGCCGTTTAGTCTTGTAGATATGTACTGATGTATCAGAGGTATCTGCTCTCTCCAATGACATTGAAGATCAGCATTAATATTTCCCTATCATTTGTGCCTAGATTTCCTCAGCAATCTCTTCCCATCAGATTTCCTGAATGGAATTTCATAATACACATTCTCCCATCTGTGCCTTGGCCTTCCAATTGGTGTCTTCCTTTCAGGTTTACATACCAAAACAGTGCATGCACCTCTCTTCCCTCAGTCAGGACATATGGCCCTTTTATCTCAAACCCCTTGCTGGGAAGAAGTCACTAAACTATTCATCATACACTTTTATTCATGTCATGTAACTTCCTCTCTTTTAGGTATAAATATTCTCCTTAGCACCCTGTTCTCATACACTCTTAGTCCATGTTCTTCTTTCGTTGTGATGGGCCAAGTTTCACACCCATACAAAACAATGTACATATTATTCAGTGGTAGGTACTGTTTGATGGCTGATCCATCAGTGTAGTAATGTCAATAAACACATAACTTAATCACATTTGGTTACTAATCAAGAGTGTCAGCTCTAACATGACATACCAAGTTAAACAGAACATGTAATTTTATACTATTATGAGGATAATGTAATTTAAGAACTCACGCTACAGCCTATTACATATTTTATTAGGTGTTTTTCACAAAAAAAAAAACCTTTTGTGGAGGTCATGCAGTCTTACACACAGTATCTGTACCTAAAGTGCTGGACAGATTATTCTCAAATTTGATATGGAAGAGCTGCACTAAAAATGGTTGTAAAATGCTGACTTTTGGCCACAGTAATCCATAAAAATATCCACCTTGTTTGAGGGAATAAGTAACCTTTTTCATGTTTAATGTAAGCTGTAAAGAAAATTTTATAGCAGTGCACAAAAACCAGCAGTGCATGTTGCTGGGAATTTTGAATACTGCATTATGCAGTAAAAGCTATCAGCTCTTGCTCAAAATTAATGACATTCAGAATGATTTCTGTTAAACACATTAACTCAAAATGTAATGGTGTGATGTTCTATGCAAAGAATAACATAAGGAAATCATTAATAGGAGAACTGCATCACAAGAACTAGTACTGTGTCTGCAAGAGTAACATACACAGACACATTTGCAGACAAAACAAACCACTAAAACTGGCTGATGAAAATGTCACTGTTTGTATACAGAGCAGACAAAGTTTAAAGATGGTAAATACTAATGCTCAGGGTTTGTCACGCACACGCCCACGCACATACAGACATAACATTGAGACATAACACAAATCACAAGTGCATAATTAACCACAGTGAAATTAAGTGCCAGCTGTTCAGTGCCTAAGTGTGAATTAACACAGTGCTCTGCCTAAGTGAAGACCTCAGAGATGGGACTCTGAATGGAAGTGGTAAGATGGTAGGTTTGGCAGGAACATTGTGAGAGGAACAGAAATAACTTCACATGCAAGTGAAAGTGAATCTAGATTTACAAGTGGTGCAGTTATTAACAACAAAAGAAACCAAAGAAAAATACCAATTGGAAAGTAAATAATAGAACTAATGAATACAGGTGCTGTGTGTAAAAAACTTTCTTTCCAAAAAACATTCAAGAGATCATATAAACGTGTGCTGGTGATAAGCAGATCCAAGTCATGGCATATGTGAGAATGGGTGGTCAACGCTTGCTTGCTTGCTAGACATTTACAAAAAAACAACAATTATTGGGGGGGGTCCAGTGAGTTAAAGATATCTCATCTTGTAACCAAGTAACAGGGGGGAGGGGTTTCAAACAGGACTGACAATATACAAAAATAGAACAAGCCATAGAAACTGACGGTTAAAAACCTCTCCCCATCATCGGCCGCTGGAAATGCTTTCGTGAGGGGAGAAAAACAGAAACACAAATTAGCAGATCAATAATAAATATTTTTTCCACCTCCTTCTTCTCTTAAACAACAGACAAAAAAATGTAGTTATTCTCTGGTTATATTCATACACTCACACACACAAAAAATATTAATAGCATTTCAAAAATAATCATTCGCATATGCTTACAAAAATATGACTTTTTAATCCCCAAAAATATATTCATTCAACAATCAAAAATCCATTAGATCGTGTCACAAAAAACTCTCCATAGTTCATTTGAAAAATTGTATATAAAGTTGCGTTAATAGTGACATTAAACTGTATGTTGTATTCTTTTACTTCACTGTTGTGGTAACAGGAGAAATAAATGTTTAATGGTTAAGGATATAATAAGAGGACAAACTGGAAGGGAATTCAACAAAAATGTGATACAAACATGAGAATAACGAAATAGGCGACAGGCAGAAATTTATGGACTGGGTCTTATGATGTTTAAAATAACTTCTCTCTCTGAATCCTGATCTATTTAAATTCATACTGTCAAGAATATGCAATAACACCACCACAAAGAAGTCAAGACAATTCTAAGCAACATCTTTTTGTAGAAAGTAACAATTTTGATCAATAATTCAATACAAGAACAAACATACTGCCACACGAAAATGTTCTCCTAATAGCATGTAAATATACAGCTAATGGACCAGCGGAAATTATGTAACGTAATATTCTGTAATTTTTTAATAAGTACTGGTGTTGTGAATAGTGAGTAATGTCTATAAACTGTCAGTAAAAAATATTTACATCAGCTTTTAAATTCCATCAGACAGTCGGTATTTTAATTTATGTATATCTCTCTCACATGAAGAACTGAGAAGCTTTCAACAGTTCATAATGATTTTGTATGTATATTTCAAAACTGGATTTTAGTAGATTTAAAATAGTTGAAGAATAAAAGACCAACTTGATGTCACTTGCTATTTTATTTCACTTCTTATGCACTCAACATGTTTCGGACGTTAATATATCCATCATCAGGAGCTTGCGACTGTGCTGTTGAATTACCACATCGGTCGTTTTGTTCTCGGTTCGTCGTGTGTTGGAGATTTGGTGCGGCTGGGTTTGAGCCGCACCAAATCTCCAACACACGACGAACCGAGAACAAAACGACCGATGTGGTAATTCAACAGCACAGTCGCAAGCTCCTGATGATGGATATATTAACGTCCGAAACATGTTGAGTGCATTAGAAGTGAAATAAAATAGCAAGTGACTTCAAGTTGGTCTTTTATTCTTCAACTATTACAATGATGCATGGTCCAATAAACATAAGCAACATAGATTTAAAATAATTTGTTGCAATAAAACAGATGTAATTTTTTTCAAAACTAGCCACATGTCTGTCACAACACATGTCACCATAACATGCTGTGTGTCCCAAGACACCTTGAAAGCAAAATATTTACTAATATTCTGTAACATAAAAGAACAGAAAATGGAATACCAAATAAAACTTTCACGAAAATATGAACTTCTTACATGACCTCCTTTATTCTTGGAGATACTGTACAGCTTAGCAACATGTGGATTGAAAAATGAACGCCTGTCTGTCACATTATTTGCAGCAGTATACAGATACAGTACCAAGTGACAAGCTGAGTCTTTGTTTAAGACATTTCTAATAGGCTGTTGTGCCTACTGCTGTATTTTGTTGTAAATACAAACATGGCTGAATTACCTATAACAAGATGACACAGGCTACAGGTAAAAACATTAATTCACGTGGAAAAAAAACATCACTTACAAATTAAAGGCAGAGTTATGTAAAAGAACACTTTTCACATTAATATGTGCTGAGTTCATTTATGATCTGTCATTCCTTCAGAATTACTAGCATTTGTACATAAAACTATCTGCATAAAGAGTGTCATATGACTATTTTATAAATTAGTCGGACAACTTTTTTTTCAATGAAAGAAGACAATTTAAACCAATAATTTATATAAGATTTAATGACAGTATACAGCCATGTACGTTCCTGCAGAACAATTCATACAGGTACAAGCTAAATGTACTGCAGTTCTGCTCACAGAGATGTCAAACTCTGTACAGCAGACTTATCTGTAACAACAGATTTCAAACTTTCTTCTTGAATAAAATCTTTATTAAATTCATTAATAATTAAATAATAATTGTAGCAAACATCAGTAAAAAAGATGAAAATAAAATGGAATATCATATGATGTCTGATGGAACAGACTGACAGTAAATCAGTACTGACTATTTTTTTTTTGTGTGTCATATCAACATGTTATGTTCTGGTCTAGAAAACTGAATTGCGCTGTCTAGAAAGTGTGTAATTCACGGGATGTGATGTGTTGCTACCCTGTTTAAATTACCCTTTCCCTTCCCACACCGCAACCCTCAGCCCGGGGGTGTTGTTTTTGATGAAGTACGTACCGTCCTCATGAGTACGCACTGTGATGGGAAAACTGGGTGGCCCATCACCGATGCTAGTGCCTGCCAGCACCCAGATGCGATATTCTGTCCACCTCTTGAGTTCGTCCACCACGAACGACGTGGCGTTGAGGGTGATCATGGCAGCCTCAGAGTCCGAACGCCCACTCTCCACGACCAGTAGCTTGTAGTACATGATGCGACCATTGCTGCGCTCTGCAGGTGGTGGGTCCCATGATACACGGATTGATGTTGAACCCACTGCTTCCCCAGTCACGTTCTGGGGGGGTGCCCCGGGCACTATAGTTGGGGTGGGAGGGACACCACACATTTCAACACAACCCAAGTGACATAACCAAATACTGTATCTTGACCACGAGAAAGTCCTAACCTTACCACTGCCCAGATGCAAGTATTTTTTAAGAGATGACAGGTTTGGATCATATACAGAGAGTTACTGTTCATTTCCTCATGAAGTTCTGTACCTGATGACAAAGTGCCAAACTTATCAACTCTTGTACATGAGAAGTGCCAGATACTATCCATCCTTGTAAGTGATGACAAATACATGGTGGAAATTGTCCAGTCTTGTAAATGGTGAAAATTAAATGACAGAATCAAACCAATCTTGTCAATGATGACAAATATGATGGTAGTGACAAAACAAACTCTCCTGTCTTGCAAATGACAAAAAGTATGACAGAAATTATAAAGTCATGTTAATGATTACAAACAATGCCAAAAACTATCCAGTGTTGCGAAGAAGACCAACAAGTGACAAAACCTACACAATGCCTGCCCAATGAAGTACAGAGAGTGATGACATTAAGCACTGAAACTATGGTTTCCAAATTATGATCCTGTGGAACAAAAGTAATTTGTGAGCTGGACATAAGAGTTGCCACTGACACTAAACATGGACAGTTTTTTCATAATTCTTGGAGTCTCCTACAAAGATGCTATCCATCTGAACATGTGCAGATTAAAGCAAAGACATCATATTTTCCACCAGTAAGACCGTTCAAAAATCAAGTTTCCATGGTGTTCAGCAGACATCATGACGTGTATGTGTTCCACTAATTGGAAAGAAGTTTGAAAAACATGCTCTAACATAACTGTATACACAAAGAAGTCACTGTGACATAAAAACAATTCAAATACTCCTTGCAAGGACAAGGAAATCAAACATAACCTTACATTATTAAAATCTTGCTGAATCCGATCTGCACCCTCACACCACATTTATGCAAGACCCAATTGAATATTACCTTCCCAACCATGCCCATTCCACATACGGCTCCTAGCCAAATCAAAACCATACACAACCTGACTTCCAATAGAACTGTCATCTACTATCACAATCTGTCCAGCAAGAATCACGTTCCCAAACGGTGTTGTTAACCAAATACATGACCATTAATAAATGGCTGCAGAAAATGTTCCAAATGGGAAATAAATGACTGCAGATTTCTGACAGGTGACAACCATCTGAAGATCTAGTTAAATGGCTGGCCTATATCAGAAGTGTTTCTACAATTCTGCCAATCACTGAGAAAATAAATGAAAATTGATTCTGTGAACAGACATATAATCAATGACTTATGGAATAAGAGTGGTAGTGTGAAGAACACTAACATTGTATTCCACATTATAAAATCAACCCATACTAAAATTCAAAAAGAATGTAAGGTACTGAAATTTTTAATGGACTATTTTCTATCACACACCACACTGTAGCAACTGAGCCCAGGGATTCATATCTGTCTAGTCCAACTAAATTAAAACAGAGCAAAAACTGCTAAGATTGATGAATTATTGATACATGAAACATGTTGCTCACTGGTACAAATAAAATCATACTATTCGCTGTACAAGTTCATGTGCAACACTCATTGTTTGGTCAAGAAGACACAAAAATATTCTGTCTATCAAAAAATCACAACTTGATGATGAAGTGTAATATATCACTGTTTTTATATAACAACAATTTATGCCAAGGGATATGACAGAAGACAAATTGTGTCTGTTCCTACACTAACAGTGAACAATGATAGTGCTCATTAACACAACTTTCAAGACAACAGTCCAGAAATATGTAAGAATAAAAATTCATAATACTCTAGCTGTATTGGCACTTTTAGTTGGGTGTGAATGCTGGACCGTGAAAGAAAAACACGAAACTTGAATTACTGGTTTTGATATGAAATTTATGAAATAAATGACATAAAAATACAGGCCACTTCAATCGACAATAAAGTGAGGACACATTGTAAGAATTGAGGAAAATTTGAATTGGACAAAATTTCGAAATACAAGAACAACTAAGTCAATGTGTCAATCAACTGAGAAGAAAGAGACTTCTGGAACTATTAAAACAATAAAAACTGCATGGATCAAGGAACTGAGAATGACCTCTGAAAATGATGCAGGTCTTCTGTGACGTTATGCCATGTCATCTGGTATACAGTTAGTGGTGTTTGGAAAGCATTACAGTCCTACCACACACCATTAACACGATGCCTTCAAAACGCCACTAACTATATAACAGATGACACGCTAAAACATGCCAGAAGACTTGGATCTTTAAAAAGACTGTCACCAGAAATCCAGTTCTTGTATTTCTGAAGAAACTGCTGAACGGAACAGGCAAACAGACGGCCAACTGTTAGATAATGAGATGATAATGTTAGTGGTGCTGGCGGTGACTATCTAATACATGTCTTTTGAACATCTCATTTATTTAGAAAAATGATACATGGACTTCAAGACTGTGAACAGCTGTAAGAAATTTCAGTTATAAATCCCACAAAGTCAAAACCATAAATCTGAACCAAATATTTAACTGTGTTGACCACCTGTCAATTATACTGATGAAGGCTCCTCCTGAAGGATTTATTTGTCTGATGAAAAATTATGCCCAAAAATTACTACTTATTGAAGCAACCAAAAACCCACATTATCACTGTACACATAACATTATTATTATTATTATTATTAATGTAAACAGAAGACATTTTAATTGTCTCAAAAGAGACAAATCCAACTAGGACGGACATAAACAAATCCTAAAACAACAAGTACAACCTTCAACATAATGAGCGAAAATGATGGAACTTGCAGATGACAAGTTAGAAAGTACCAGCTGGAAGTTCAATCCAAATAACAAACATCAAAGTACTTGCTCATCATGAGCTAAGATTAATAAAAATTAATCTATGGACTCTAAACACACAGATACCATTTCTGTTCCATCCATATTCTTCTTAGAAACAAGCAATGGTTCAGCCAAGTGAAGTCGTGTAATAGATTTTCAAATGTGGTCTACAGTTCACTGAATGAAATTCATTCTTTGGTCCCAGATACTGGATATATTAAGTAGGTAATAAACCTTGTGTCCAACCAATAGCACTTTAACTCATAACTCAATTTTTGTATGACTACTTTAACATCAGTGTTAGTGGAATGTAAATTACTTGAAAGTAACTTCACAGGGGTGAAATGACAGTCACTCTTATAATCACAAAATTCCCATACTTTTGTAGAAGACAATGGTTAGGTTCACTATTGTTTCTACACAAACCTACCATTAATCACACCCTGTCTACTCAAGAGCCATTTTAACATTATCATCCAACGAACACCTAGATATCCCAAGCGATCTCTCCCCTTCAGGATTTCCAAACAAAACTTTGTACTCATTTCTTATGTGTTTCATACGTGCAATGTCTACTATTTTTTCCTTTATTTCATCATTTTATTAAGGTACAAACAACAAAGTGCCCCACCATGTTACTTTCTTCAGTTTCCTGTTATTGATCCAAATAGGGTAAATGACCACAAATATAAATAACAGGTAAAGTTAAAGAGTTTTGTATATTTCAGTCCTTACAACATGACAGAAAACTCCAGTTTAAAAGATAGCAGTAATTCACAAAATTTAATCTGCTCTTAATATGTTCACAACTGTAATTTCCATTTGCTACTGAGATTCTCAAGTATTTTAATTTTGCACACATTTTCTAAGAATTTATAGTTTACCTTCACAGGATGATTCTATCCTAAAACATGTACAGTCTGCTGGATCTATATTCATGTGGTCTGATATTAAAAATAGTTACATATATCAACATATATTCATCATTATTGTAAATGTCCACATTTGAAATTGTGACACTCTACAATACGTACTGTTCCACTATTTTTGTAACTGGTATCAGTGTAGGTATATATAATGATAAGTAGTTGAACTTTTAGAATACACCCCCTTGAGCTACATCTTTATGGGAACACATAAAAACTGCATGACTATGGTCTTCTCAGATGCAACATCATGTAGAATGGCAGATATGTATTAACATTTCAAAGGTATCTAACAACTCCATCTTCACCTTCTAACCTCAAGGTATAGGCAATGGATTGTTCCAAAACGTTAGTAACTATATCCCATACTACTCTCACTTGCCAAAAGACCACAACATTAACCTAAAATTCAATCAATTATACATCACTTCAGCAGCTGACACAGCACTGTAAAATAAAAAATAAACAATAACTACTATCCGAGATGTCACCTGTTCTGATCAAAATGTTAGTATTAGCTGTTACTCGAAATTTCATAATGAAGAAAAGAAGTATTTCAGGTTAGGACACAAGGTTTATAACAAATCCCAGCATCAGTACCACTGAATAAACGTTTCTGATACACGCCACAGACCAGCACAACCAACAAATAGCCCATTCTGGTGTACGATTGTGTATATCTGCAGAGTGCAAAACGGGAAATGGTTTTTAACATACAATTTTTATATAGCCAAGAGGGAAAAGGGAAGTAGAAAAAGACTGGACAGAACAAAATTAAATGAGTCTTTTGGCAGTAGTTTCATGTCGGTAGTTTTGGTAGTACAACACGAAACTAAACAGGGAGACGGACAGAACAATATTGCTACCACTGAGATCTGCGCTCTCTGACTGGAAATGAAACATAAAGATACCTATGTGTTGGAATTTGAATTTTGTCTTCAATGAAGACACATGGAACATAGCTAAAGTTTAATTATAAATAACATGACATCAGATAAGGGAAAGAGCATTTCACTTGTGTAAATATCAGAAGTACATTATAATGGCTACTAACCATTTGAATGTGTTCAGTGTCATGTACAGAGTAACACCTAACAAAACAATACTGACTCATGTCTCTCTGTTACCAATGTGTACTAACTTACAATCATTTGCTGTTCACTGACATATGTAGAACGTGTAACCCAACACAAAGCATAAAGATGAATGCAAATATCCCCCCCCAAAAAAAGTTGCGTACCAAAAAAATAGGTCATGGTACGTATTGGCGAAATTGTTATAAAAAATTGTTCGTGTACCCTTTCACTTTCCTTTTTTATTTCTGGCAAAGAGAAATTGTGATTAGTTTTCTTTATAAATGTGCATCTCACACACACGCACACGCACGCTCACACACTAATACAAAACAGTGGTGACGGTAGTGGTGGTGGTAGTAGTGTGAGAATATTATGGTAATTGGAAAACAAATCATTGCTGTATATAACATATGACTGTATGGTGCCCACACAATGCACAATTAAAACGATGCAAACTGGTGCAGTGGTGTTAGAATACGTAAGGCTGTGCTGTAACAGTGAAAAATTAAGCCATTGAATAATAATAATAATAATTAAAAAAATTAATATATATCAAACATTCCAATATGTGATGCATGCAATGCTTGGTGATGTTTACAAATACACACAAACAGTGAATTTTACACAGCATTCAATCGATCATTCAATCAATCAATCGATCTGGGTAGCTAGTAACTTGGCAATACAGTGAGAGTGATGGGTGCCGAAGGGTGGGTATGGCTGCAATTACTCTCCTCATTATGGTGATAAGGCTGTGGTGAGGGAGGTTTATACATAACGTATCAACTACAGTACTAAATGTTACATCTGCCATTGACCAGTAAGAAGTTTGAACAGCAGCATAATATTCACATATTAACTGCCATTACATCAACTTCAAAGCATAAATATACCGATAATTTACGGAGAAATAAAATTCTCTTGTACTATGAAGGCCCAGTAGAACTCTAATTACATATTTCAACATTGTCTCTATTAGTAGATATTTATAATTTTGTGGATGCTCTTTATAATTAACTCTCTGGTAACAGAAGTGTACAATCCAAAGTTTCACACTACTGGATATGATCCTGAACCAGCTACATGCAAGTTCCTACCAACCACTTTAATCTTAACCTCCCATCTCCTTCTTAGTCTTCCAATAGCTATTTTCCAACAGCATTATACTGTGACAATGACTGCTATTCATATTTGCCAGTGAAACACATCACTGTGTTGTCATGTTTGGTATTTTACTCTGTTTGTGGGGGTCCTTGTGGGCCACAACAACACAATCAGTATAGCAACTCAATACAAGCTGGACAGTCTGGGGACTGAATCCCGGTAGAGGTGAATTTTCTGTGCCCATCCAGAGCAGAAATGGGGTCAAACCACCCTTCTGTACACTAAGTATTGGATCATTCCCAGGGGGTAAAGCGGCCAGGGCGTGGTGTTGACCAACGATCCCAATCTAAGCACCGATGTTAAAGAAAGAGTGAAGCAGCACCTCTACTTCCACTCTGTGCCATCATGGCAGGTTATAGGGTAATCTTGACCTTTAACTTTTTGTTGAATCCTAAACGTGCAGCTGTTTCGAAATGTTTCCGCAATGGTGGTCATTACAGGGAACATTAGCTGGGGAGTGAAAGGAGGTAGATGGACTGCTGGCCTGCCACCATGTTTACATACACTAGTAAGGAACCTCCTGTACTGTTTATAATACAACAGAAGTGATTAAATATTTTGTGTACAAATAGAAAATGGTTCAATACTCTATTCCTGTCAGCCCTTGTGCCTAGTTGGAGTAACACTCGTAATGATATAATAAAATTTAATCACATAATTAACACAGGTGCTTTTTGCGACTCTGTGGACAGCCTTAAAAGCACTGGGAATACAAATCGGAATGGCATGTAAAAGCTCTGCTGCACTGCTTGTAAATCACTTTAGTAGACATTAAGTGTCACATATACTGGCAACAGCACACACTAAATTTAATAATATCTGTGAGTGTTCCACATCAGGTCTGTGATAGTAAACATGAAACAAACAGAAACAAAGAGAATAATTACATTTTGTGTATATGACAGATAGGGACAGGTGGCAGGCACTTGTGAATGCGGCAATGAACCTTCAGGCTCCCTAAAATGCAGGGAATTTCTTGACTAGATGAAAACCGTTTAGCTTATAAAGAAGGGCTCTGCTCCATGGAGTAAGTAAGTATATATGATAGTGAGTAATAACAAGTAAAACTGTTCAAAATTCTTACTGGGCTGTGTTGCACAATGCACAATGCTTGCATGATAAGCTCTAAGCTTCTCTCTTCTTATCTTGTGGAACAAGTGTAGAGCTTTTGACACCAACAACTGTGAGAAGGTGAGATGCTACATTAGTGACAGTGCCACATTACACACAGAACCCAGTTCCGCATCTGCTACTTACCTTTGGCACGGCAATGAGGTTTAGTCAACGTCAACATAGGTGCTCAGAACCATACAGAACTATAATTGGCTTAACTTGCTCCTGGTTTAGCACATCCAGTATTCATCCTTTGAATTTCTGGCAGCAAAATAAGCACATAGGCAAGCAGAAGACGTACTGCTGCGTTAAGTGGGTGGTTTATGATTACAGTTGTCTTTCATGTATGGTCTATTGCCCAATGAATATGAAAGAGGCAGAATCCATACATACAGAAATAATTTCACTGGATAAAGCAAAAAATTGCATAATTTTGTCCGAAGAAATTCTCTATGGGCCAAAACCCAGGCACCAGAATATTTACTGACACACAAAATAAATATTATAGTCGTCTGGGATATATCACCATCTACTCCAAGACATATGTATTTATGTTTCAAAGGAACATACTAGCTTCTCATTTTTACAATCTTCTGTACTGAAGAAGGAGGCAGCACGTTCATCTGAAACTTTGGTACCTATCTACCAAGCAACATGGCATCAGATTCCAGGAATATGGTGCCATGAGAACCTCAAATATCAAAATGCGTATGGTTTTGAAGCAGCCTATATCATATATACGTCAGTGAATGAATTATACTGAGTTACAGTAGATGAGCCTTACAACCATGTGCTAGCCAGAATAAGTACGAGCGATCGCTAGGAAACCGCTCATAATGCTGCCCATTCTGTCTTACCATACTGCTTAGTTCGGACGGGTATTGGTGGCGTTGTGGCTCCCTCCCCACGCTGTGAACGCGCCGCCAGCCACACATAATATAATGTGTTTGGGTACAGGCCTGTTAATGTGTAACTCTCCCCAACTGGAATATGTCGGTGGTGCCTTTCCTGCAACAGACATAGTATCATCACTAGACACAAGGATAATTATATTACTTCAAAATGCTGCTTGAATTGCAGAAGGTATGCAAATCGCCCTAAAGTCAATGAAAGCTTTGAAAATTTTGATGCTAATACAACTGATCCAGTCAATTTTTATAATGTTATCACAGTATTCTGAGTTGTGAACTGAACAGGAGAATCTCATTTCAAACAATTTCCGTAAATTCAGTAAGTAATAAAGAAATTTATGACACATTATAGTGTAAATTTTACTAAGCAGTTAACTGATTTTTGGGTCACTCTGTGTTATTTTGCATGGGACGATGATCACAAATTGTGAGTACGAAGAATTTGATAGGACATAGTCATGGCCTGTATCAACATAAACCGGTATTTGGCCGACGATAATTTTTGAACTTGGAATGCTCTGTTATTCCTACGAGTTCACTAAATTAAATTTTCACTGAAAATGTGGAACTGAATAAATTTCCACACCAGATAAATCAGCAAAGACTAAGTACAAATATGTCTGTTGTAACAATTTCTAAGAATGTGATACAATATTAAGAGTGAAGTTACAATATGAACTTGATATTACGTACATATAGATTCTAAAAATGGACTCCATGACTGTAAAAAACCTTTTATTGTACATTTTATGTTGCTGTATATTTATTTCAACTGTATCATAATCACATATGTGTTTGTAAAAGCTGTAAAATTTGGGTACCTACAATTTAAGCTCAACCATGTCACACGTGATTAAAGTCTAGAAATATAAATAATTTTTTTTAAATAGCTTCTTTTCACACACGGTCGTGCTTCTCAGAGTTTAGTTGGTTACCGATAGAAGCTATGTGAACATACGTCCTAAGGCAGCAAGAGGTACAGTTAAGTACAAAAACACTCCTGCAGGGAATTGTACCTTGGCATACGTATCATTCCAGTAGAGCTCGTAGCCAACGATGTTTTCACCTGCGTGAGCTGGCCGGCTCCACTGAAGGGTCACTGACGTCTCTCCAACCTCGTTGGTTCGTAAATTGCTTGGTTGGCTTGGCACTGTTAAAACATAAGATTTTTAAAAACCTTTCCATCAACAGCAAAGAAAGTCAAGCTAAATGAAAATTCCTGTCTTTTGGTATATGATATCCTGCAGATATGTACACAGGTGCCAAACTACACTGCTTCACATCACAGAAGAACGATGCCTTCACCAGCATCAATGTCAGAACCTCCGATTTTGCAAAATCCATTGTAGTCATGCGTGCTTTAACTAGCACCAGAGGAACTTTCAAGCAATGGACAAGCAATATACAGGGTGTTTCACGACTTTAGGGCATAACTGCAGGAGGTGATTTCCTAGGCCTTTGTGATCAAAAAGTTCATATAAACATGTGTCCGATTTTGGACGGTTACGGAGTTATGACCGTTT
>Ga0136643_10007510_pt1 | contig 15770 bp, 12 predicted proteins | sample TergutLab28metaG_FD_96883 | JGI IMG/M metagenome (GOLD analysis project Ga0136643, IMG submission 96883) | Labiotermes labralis P1 segment gut microbial communities from Petit-Saut dam, French Guiana - Lab288 P1 (version 3) (version 3) | ecosystem: Host-associated > Arthropoda: Insects >... | reverse complement strand
TAAAGCACCATGTATATAACATGTGTTTTCTCGTTTGTCTATGACAATATAGTATACATGCTGAGTCGCTTCATGCCAGTGGGGTGTGGTTGGCCTGATCCCATTTTTAGTCCTGCGGTGCAGTATTTTCTTGCTTGTGACAGGGGCTGCGTGTCACACTGGTCTGCTGCTGTGGCTGTGTAGACATCCTAAGTTGTCTACAGTGTGGTAATAATTGTTGTGTGTTATATCATATCTATATAGCTTCTCTGATAAATTGTATCCAACCTGATGATGGCCACAGCAGCAGTGGCCGACACATGTAGTTTATAAGTTATACACACTTGATAATATAGTTGTGTTATGACTGCTATATCCTTACAGAATTATTACCTTAAGGAATTATGTATTAATGTTTTATTTTTATGTAAATAAATATGCAGCCTAAAACAGCCATTTCTATCCATTTTTTCCACTTCAGACAGCTAATGTAGCCTATATTCAAAGAAAAATCCAATTATCTGAGTTTTCTGCACATCCAGTTGGCTGGCCATCCCAATTAATCTGGGTAAATGGAGTTCTAGTGTGTATACTACATAGCAAGAAGCCCAGTGGTATATCAGTTGGGGGAATGATGCAAAAAACATTTGCCAAATTACCCATCCTCAATAACCTGAAGAGCTGTGGAAAGGCATCTGCATATACATTAAGGTAATAACTTGACAGAATATCAGTATGCAACTTACAAGGCAGCTATCTGGAGGAAATGTTTCTGGCAAAGGGTATATGTAAAAACAAACACTGTCGGATATCTACTCTATAATTTTCTTCATCGTCAATAGAGCTTCATGTTAGTTGTTGTGGAATTCACCATCAAACAACAGGTATACACTTTTTTTTTCCAGCCAGTTTTACCATCTATAAATGTAAGTGGCTGAGTAATTTGGTCTCATATACAAAATAAGGTTGACGGAAACTTCTAAATTTCACCAGTAGCTATTGAGTTACTATCACTGCCATACACAGTCCATTATGTATACAGACACAGTGTCCTTCTTCTGTAATATATCTGAAAAATCACCTCTGTAGGAAACAAAAATGTGTGTAGGTATTGCACAAACCTATCTCATATTAAATGTTTGCACACATAGCCAAATTGCATTCATACACAAGCCCGACCAAAACATGGAGATTTGTCTGTCACAAAGTGGGAGTACTTGTTCAGTATGATTATTGTTCTGCCATATAACTATCAAAAAGCAATTGTGTATATTTGTGGGCATTTGGCTGTACATGTCTTCCATTCCATCCCAACACAGGTGGATGACCAAGGCCTTGAGCTCCACCTGAGGTCAGTTTTTTGGGGATGATTCACTATGAATCCTGGAAATAAGGCTTGGGCATTAACGTTTAGGCCTCTGTGTGGCTGTATCTGTCCACATACATGAGATCAGTATACTGACCAGAAATAATATATGCATCATAATTGTCATGGTGGAAGCTTAAGCTAATATTCATGGCGTTGGGTGTGGTCCCAGGCTGCATACGCTGTTGTGTGTTTAAGAGTAAACAAATTCAAACATAAAACTGTTGGGTATCATGCCCATACACTTCTAAGAGTTCACAATTTGGTCAATAAACCAACCCTTGGCTTGATGGGAAGCTGACATTGTAGTTTCGGGAACATAATGAACTTTCTCAGTGAACACAGATTTGCCCAAAAGTGCACACTGCATTTGTTCACTACTTCAACCAGATATAAATGTGCCTCATCCAGTACATACATTTTTCAGGGTGTCTGTGTCATGTTGAGCCCATACACTGAACTCAATTCACTGTTGTATATCATGTGCAGTAAATTTTTTAGTGCTCTTGTTCTCTTTGGGTACACGTGTAGATCTGACTATAGGATTCACTGGATGGAAAATCTGAATATTTCTAATTCTTCTCTGTCTCTTTTTCTTGACTTTCTGGGCTTTATTGCAGTCTATTTGAGATAGAACTTGTGTTCTGTTCCATATATGCACTTGCATGTTGAGGACATTTTTGCTCCAGAACTAGACCATCCTGTTTAAACCTTTTAAGTAATCCCGTGGACAGATTCTTGAGTAGGGCCTGATATATCCTTAAAAATGCCAGAAAACATTGCTATGTCACCATAGTATTCTCATTCCAGTTACAGAGATCGCCGAGTAACTTTAATTTTTACTTTGTATGCACTTTGCACCATGTATGTATTAACTCAGTATTCTCATACATCTTAGTTGAACCTCCACAGAGTAAATTCAGACTTTTCATATAACAGGTTTTGAAAACTGGAAGATGTGTTCATGTGCCACCTTACAACTCTTTCAGTAGGTTCTTTCTCATTCTCTCTCTCTCTCTCTCCAGTCATAAAGACAGCTGTGAACAGCACTGTATTCAGTCAACTGCTGTGTCTGTCAGTGGGTCAGGAGCTCGAAGTCTCTTGAAAAAGCATGGTCAAAAATGTTGACAATGGATGTTAAAAACAAGGCATACTCTTTCTCAACAGTGATTAAATGCTCCTTCATATCCAATACACCTTTTATATATTAATGCTTCCCAGTGACAGAGGTGAGAAAATACATTATCAGTGGTTAGAAATACAAATGTATCATGAACTACGAGTACAACAGCATTTGCAGTAGCCATTTTATCTTAATACTTGCAAGTTAATAAGACAAAAATGTTTGTGTGTTTTGTAGCTGGGTGATGCATTGCAACAAACAATGATGGTGTGAAATGCCAGAAAACTATAAATTTCCAGTATATGAGATAGAGCATTGGGTGGGTTTGAATGAAATGAGTCTTGTAGTACAGATGGCAGTGAATACTGTTCACACACACATTATTGGACACCGTGTGATTTTATGTGTCACATGCAGTACATACATTGCCCTGCCACCACTACACTGATGTAAATAGCAGTTTAAAAAAAAATTTAAATACATTTTTAATTATATTTGAAGCTGTTTTCCCTATACATATTTGAGTAATGATGGAGATAAAGGTTGGATTACCTAGGACATCAGGAAATCCTTTCAATGAAAAAGAAGTTTGTACATCATTAGTAAAAAGTGATAACTTAATGATAAAGTGTATTATAAAAGCTACTGTTCCATTTTTAAAGAGTGATTAGAGAAGCAAAAGACGATGTTTCTAAATTCTGCCCTATAAGCTTGCTGAATTATAGGAGGGAAAGTGTTGGAGAAAATTGTAATAAGTAGAATAAATCATCATGTTTTCTCTCAGGGCTTTATGAAAACCAATCAGTATGGATTCACGCCTCAGAAAGACACCACAGATGCGGTGATGGAAGTGAAAGATTTTATCATGGAAGGCCTAGCAGCAGAAGTCATAGTGCTTGTAAGCTTAGATGTCAAAGGTGCATTTGATGCAGCCTGGTGGCCAAGTATACTAAATGAACTGAGGGCTTGTGGCTGCCCCAGAAACCTATACAACCTAACAAAAAGCTACTTTAGCCAGCGTACAGTAATCCTGTCAACCAACAGCTTTCGACTCAGGAGAGAAATAAGTAAAGGATGCCTGCAAGGGTCCTGCTGCAGCCTAGGATTTTGGAACATACAGTATAATTCCTTGCTGAATCTTAATTTCAAGGCACAAACAAAAGCAGTGGCCTTTGCTGACGACCTAATGCTACCTATAAGGGGTGAATCAGCAAGTGTGGCAGAAAACTATTCGAATGGGGAGCTGAGTAAAATAACAGCTTGGTCAAAGGGCAATGAAATTAGATTTAATGAAGAGAAATCCAGAGTAATGCTGGTATCGAGAAGGAAATGTAAAGAATGCAAAGCAATCAAGGTATACCTAAATAAAAACCCACTGGAACAGGTAACTAGGATGAAATATTTGGGCATAATTATAGATCACAAATTTAGGTTTAAAGAACACATAACTTGCGCTGTGGAAAGATGTACAAAACTGATCCACAACATATCTAAATCGGCCAAAAAATCCTGGGGAATCAAACGTGAAGCAATTAAGACTATACAAAGGAGCCGTCCTAACTCTTCTGTTATACGGAACTCCTGTCTGGATAGACGCTATGAAATATGAACACAACAGACAAAAATACATCAGGATGCAACGTCTTATAAACATAAGAATGGCCAAAGCATATTGCACCACTTCAAGCGAAGCACTTTGCATCCTGATGGGAATGACCCCCATAATCATTAAAACGGAGGAGGCAGTAAAACTATACAATATCAGGAAAAGGAACGGAAGCCAAACACATGTATTCGACAATGATGTGGAACTCAAGGATTGGCCACACCTGGCAGACACCATCAAAATAACAGAAGTCAAAGACTACAAGGAAACAGCGGTACATGCATACACTGATGGAAGTAAACATGAGCAAGGTGTTGGGTCCGGAGCCGGTTTTTATTGGAAAGGACATAGTAGCCCAAATAAAGCTCAAACTGGACGGCAGATGTTTGAACAACCAAGCTGAACAGCTAGCCATAACCAAAGCCCTGGGAGCAATAAGACCAATACATTCTACACAAATCAACCCACGCACAGCAACAATCTATACCGACAGCAGAATCATACCACATTCGCTACAGAACACCAACAACCACGCCTACCTGTTCGAAGAGATCTGAAAGAGGGTAGCCATCCTAGAGAGTTCTGAGTGGAAGATATAATTCTCGTGGGTCAAGGCCCACATTGGGATCTATGGAAATGAAATGGCCGACAGACTAGCTAAGGAAGCTGCACGAAGTAAGGACACCAATATCGCATACAACAGAATTCCTAAGAATACACTATGCTAGGGAGTAGAAGAAGCCAAACAACAATGGCAAAGCGAATGGGAAAATTTTGTTAAGGCAGCTATAACGAAACAGTACTTTCTCACCGTTCAGGACAGGCTGAACATGAAGATCAGCACTACCCCAACCATTGCAGCGATGGTGACAGGGCATGAAAAAACGAGGGCATACCTCCATCGCTTTAAGCTACTGGAACATGCAACATGCGTCTGCAAGCACTGAGACCAAACAACTGACCACCTACTGTACCACTGCACACTCCTTCAAATACAAAGGGAAGTTCTAAAACAAAACATACTCAAAACTGGAAACTGGCTGGCAAGCAAGCACAATCTAATAACGAAACACCGGGACTCATTTCTAACCTTCATTAAATCAAGTGACTTTGGACTATTATAATATATTCATATTTAATAAATGAATGTAGTAAGGTCTCTTTTAGACGATATTGAAACCAAACAACTTCTATGGTATGGACAGGTTCAAAGAATGGAAGAGTCGAGATTACCAAAAGAAGATACGAAATGGAGCCCACCAGGAAGAAGAAAACGAGGTAGACCTAAACTTACCTGGGTGGAAGGGATTAGAGGACTGATGGGAGAAAAGGGATTAATGGAAGAAGACTGGAATGACAGAGACAACTGGAGGAAGAAGATAATATAATTGTCAAATGGGCGCAGGAAGATGTGGAAGCATTGTACAACCTGCTAAATATTAATAATATTTAATACACAGGAAATGAATTATGCACAACTGCACTGTGAAATTACGGACAGTCATATACAACTGTAAAGGGGTGGCAGAGAGCAGAGCTGCCTCTGATTTCCCCCTAAGCAAGTTAAACAATAATGTGTAAAATCAGCATGTAGTATTACCTAGTTGTAATGGAGCATGCTCAACTATAATAAAAAGTATACATACATACATATACAATTGCAAAATACTGGAATTCCAAAGGAAATCTTTGCAGCATCAAATAAAGAACAGCAGAGGAACCTGGCCCACCACCAACAGCATATATTACTGGTTTAGCTTCTTGGTATAATCCACATGGTAAATCATTCAAATATATTATAAAGAGTTGGGGTCCCAGGATTGAGTGTGGGTGGACCCCACTGGTTACCGTTTCCCAGCTGGAAGATTTTTCATGCTCTAAAATGTGTGGTGATATACAAACCCTCTGTTTTCTGTTTTCAAGGTAAGATTTAAATCAGCGATAACATTTCCCTCTTATTCCATAATAATGTAACTTGTTTAAAAGAATCATGTGGTTGGTGCTTTGGTTAGGTTGCAAAAATTGCCCCCTACCTGCTGTCGTTGATTTAATGAAATAAGTATATTGTAAGTAAGGGTAAAGATTACATTTTCAATATGTACACCTTTCCTGAAGCCAAATTGCTCTGTAGCCAGGATATTATTTGATTCTAGGTGTTGTTCCAATCTTTTGAACATTATCATTTCTAAGAATTTTGACATGGCTGTTAGTAGAGATATCGGTCTGTAATTACTTATTTATTTTCTTTTTCTCCTTTTTTATAAGCAGGTCGCACTATTGCAAATTTGCACCTTCCTGAAAAAATTCCATTGGTCAATGAGCGATTATATATGTAAGTCAGGGGGTGTACTTATAGGGTGTACACACTATTTTAGGATTTTATTGGGTATTCCATCATATCCTGTTGAATTTCTTGGTGTAAGAGACATTATTATAGTGCTTACTTCTGCTTCTGAGACCAGAATTGTTTCCATTTGTACTATATTATGAAGCTTAATATTTCTTAATAATGATGAGGCTTAATATTTGAGTTTTTGATTATCTGTGTATAGAATTTATTAAGTGAATTTGCAGTGTCTTTAGTGTTATTTAATAATTTATCACTGTAGTTTATCTTGGTTATTATGTCATACAAATGAGAGAGCCCAGAATTTTTTATTTTTTTTACATGCAGCTTTAACCTTGTTAGAAGAGGCTGCTATCTGATTGAGGAAATATTGTTTTTTTTTGCCTCATTTATTACTCTCTTCAGTATGTTGCAATATTCTTTATAATGATCCCTTATCAGAATATTACCTTTGTTATTTCTATATAGGGAATAAAGCTCTCTTTTCTTGGTACATGGTATTTTGGTACCTTTTGTAACCCAGCCGTTATCATATGACCTATAATTTGTATAAAATACAAAAAAATCTAGCTTCATAATGTCTTAAGAAGATACCTTGAAATCTGTTGTACATTTCATTTATACAGGTAGTTTTATATACTGTGTCCCATGTTTCATCTTTTAACAATGTCTGGAAGTGTTTTATGGTTTGCTTATTGATTAGTCTAGGTTTTTTCTTTGAAACAGTTTGCTGAAGTCCAATTTTAGCATTTTGTAGACAAAGCTTAAAACTCTCAAAAACATTCACATTACACCAGTAAATAAAAAATGTACTTTTAACATCCAGAACAACGAATATAGACATAAGGATAAGGATGTTCACTTTTCATATATATTTATTTCCAATTTGTAAAGTAGTGTTTATCCTTACTAACAACTGACAATCATACAATGAAGAAACGTCTCTAATCATGAAACTGTATGACTATTCAGTAAAATGAGACTTTTCTATTTGCTCACATCTGATGTACTTTGGACTTTAATAAGCTTTTGTTTTCCTATTAATTTTAATACTGTTTTCTTATAGGTCTGTACGCAGTGGAAGCATATGCTTATTGTATTATTACATGAACACAAAAAAATACAACATTGATATCTCATCTGCACTTACCATGGGAGCACTGCCCAGCAATAAGATTTTTCAAAATAAATATGGAAATGTTGGCATCATGTACACAGCAGGATGACTCATACCAAGCCTGGAAATTATAACACAATTTTCTTATAATTCAATCACCACCGAATCCTCTTTTTACCACAGGTATTCTCCCCCCACCCCCCTATCACGGACCCATTGACGCACATGGAAAACCACAACTAGTTATTAACAGACTGTCAAGCGATGGCAGAGGAATTTAATTTACAAATATTCTTCAACGTGAAATCTGTGATTCATGGAGAACACTGTCTTCTAGGATGTGACGCCTTGGTGTAGTCTAGTACAACACTCGTCATTGCTGACCATTCAACACGGCGTCACGTTCCAGTAGGCAGTATTCATTATCAATTACATTATTGTATAACTGTCTTCCGCCACAACGTAATTGAGAACTGCCCTGTTTGGGTTGTATGTTTTTTAGTATCATCTTTCTTGACAACGTTTGTATAGGGTACATCAGTATCATCTTTACTATTCCTGTGAATTTACTTGTAGCTAACGTATCATATTACAAAGAGTCAAAGTGTTAACACTGCGTGGATTTACGAAGGTTCGATGTGTCTTTAGACATTTCGTTTGTATACAAAAGGATGCGGTTGTGCTACACAGTTCTGTCTGTATAAGATCTGGAAGACGCCGCATCAAACTGTGATTTCGACCATTATTACGAAAAATGCGAATATGTCATACACATCCAATGTGCTAACGTTACACGTACCCCACGAGGTGGCGCTGCAAACTGAAACACAGAGCTAGGAAGTTACCGTAATTTCCCAGCAGATTACGGTAAAATCTACCTGTCAAATATGGCGGTGTGTGATGGTTTTGTTAGGAAAACATTTACGAATTTGGAAATATTTCTACAAAAAGTAAGAATTTGCCAATAGTGGTCATGTGTGACATTTTAATGGCTGTTGTAGTATTATGAGTATATTATAAGTCGGGTCTTTAATTTTATTGAGTTACTGACGTTTTTAGGGTTAACGTGAGTAATGTCTTAACTCCTTTTAAGTTACGACATATTTAAGAAAACAACAAATTAAATCAGATATTTTCATTCACCATTTAAGTGCATGTCTTACCGACTTGTGAGGTTGGAGAGGGAAAAGGATTATTGAACGTATGATTACTACTGTTTATTTATTATTACGAATGTTCTGGGGCAAATAATCGCTCGAGAAGTTATCACGTATTTTCATTTTCGTGTTTACAAGAGCCTGTCACAGGCCCCTGTCCGGACCCAGACGAATCCAGTTTATACCATCCTGACCTGTTTCTTTGAGATATATTCTATTACTCTTCTCCCTGTACGTCTACACGTCGAAGTACCGTCTTCCCCTCGGCTTTTCCCACCATGTCGCCTACCTCCAATGCGTGCTGCATGCCCCACCCATCCCCCGCCCTTTATTCGTTATCCAAATGAAGCAATATTTGGTGAATCTCCTCATAATGCATATTTATTCACCTCTTTGTTATATCCCAATCCCCCCACACCTGCACTGCCAAGATTAATAATGAGTGGAGCCATAACTTTGTTGCCCCTTTATGCAAACATGGCATGGATTGGGACAACTCTTCCTTTACTTTTTACTTTTATATTATGTTTATGTTATCTTATGTTACATATATTTTCTCCAAAATCCAGTTCTCACGTGTCCTCGGTCTGTGCTCTTTCCTTAATGTAGGAAACTAAATTTTTTATGCATATAAAAAGCAGGTAAAAAATATGCTTTTGTGTATGTGTACATCTTTAGATAGCAGAAAGGTATACTACAGATTCTAAATTAAACGGTAGCAACCATTGCCGAAATATAATTTGTTCATAATGTCTTCATGAATGCAATATTTTTACCATAATTCCAAAATATTTGAGCCATGCCACATTTTTCAAGGACATGTTATTATGTATATTACAGTATTGCCGTGTATTTTGATGATGAGTCATGACTATACATAGTTGTTGTTTTCCAGACTTTTACAGCTGTGCTTGATTAGCGTTTTCTGTTTTGTTTAACCATCAAGGTAGCGAACAGTATAATGGGCTTATTGTAACTAGAAGCATGAGACCATTGCAGAACCTCACATGAGTGAGGGTGAAATAGTACCGTTATGTGTGCTGCAGTTGCAGTGACATCAGCCTTGCTTCTTGTTGTAGTGATCTGACTGTACATTACTAGTGTAAATGCATGCAATAAGTGAACAAAACAACTTTTAAGATACAGTCCATCTTTGTCATTTTTATGACATATATGAGAATTGATATATTAATCTTTATGAGTCACCCTACATTTTTCTTATATATAATGATAAAAAGTTGAAAGTATATATTACTTTATAAATTTCCTACCACTACATTACTTCCTTACTTACTTACTTACTCACTCTGTGGAGCAGAGTCCTTCTTGAGAAGCTAACCAGTTTTCAGGTAGTCAAGAAATTCCCTGCATTTTATGAAGCCCGAAGATTCATTACCGCATTCACAAATGCCCGCCACCTGCCCCTACCCTGAGCCAGCTTGATCCAGTCCATACACCCATACCCCACTTCCTCAAGATCCATCTTAATATTATAGTCTCATCTATGATCAGGTCTCCCAAGTGGTCTCTTTCCCTCAGGTTTCTCCACCAGAACCCTGTATGTGCCTCTCTTCTCCCCCATATGTGCTACATGCCCCTCCCATCTCATTCATCTTGATTTGATCACCCGAACAATATTGGGTGAGGAGTACAGATCATTAAGCTCCTCATTATGTAGTTTTCTCCACTCTTTATTACCTCATCTCTCTTAGGCCCAACTATTCTCCTCAGCACCCCATTCTCTAACACCCTCAGCCTACGTTCCTCCCTCATTGTGAGCGACCATGTTTCACACCCATATAAAACAACAGGCATAATTATAGATCTGTATATCTTAATCTTTAAATGTTTGAGTAGCAAAGTGGAAGAGAATAGATTCTACACTGAATGATAGCAAACATTCCCTGACTTCATTCTGCTCTTAATTTCTTCCTGAATAGAATTTTGGTTTGTTAAGGTTTTTCCCAAATATTTGAACTCTTCCACCCTTTGAAAGGAATTGTTATCATTCTTTATACTGTAACTTCATCCTGCATTCTTATCTCAAGACATGACCATGCACTTAGTTTTATCAGCATTTACTTCTCATCCACTCTCCTTACTAGCCACTATCAAAGCTTCTGCATTTTCCTTTAAAGTATGTACGCTTCCTCCCAATATATTAACATCATCAGCATAAACCAGAAGCTGATGTGTACCATTTAATTTCAAGCCATACTGGTTAATCTGAACCCTTCTAATGGCATACTCTCAAGCAAAGTTGAATAACAATCCTACCACCATATATCAGGACAAACTTCATTTCCATAGAAGGACCTACATATAAGGTGGTATAGGTTTGTGTAGTTTGTAAGGAATATTTTATAATGTGCATGAACTGGTGAATGTTGCAATTATTTATTTCAGGCTGCAACACTTGACATTTTTGAAACATTGATATTCAATTATAAGGTGAAAATAGGATTGCTAGATCCCTTAGCAATCCATTTCTTGGCCATTGTAACTGAGCTGACAAACCAACTGCAGGTATTTATATATGAATTTTTCTGAACTTAAATACATATGTTTATGAAATTAAATGCTTCTTGACAGTAATTACTTGTCATCCTGTTTTCAGCTTCTTTCTCAGGAAACTAGTGAACAGAAAGATTTTTTAGACACACTTCAGATTTCAGTAAGTAATGCAGAATTAAACATAAGTGAGTCAAATTCTGATGCTAGTGAACCAGCAGTATTGCCAGTCAAAACAGAAAACCTACCATGCAAGGAGAATCCACTAACAAGTTCATTGTACAATGACAACAATAATCTGTCCGAACTACAACTTCCCACCAAACACATTAAGATGTCTGTTAACACAGCATCATGTAAAGAAACTGGCAGTACAAGATTAAAACAGAGATCACTGAAGTTGTCGCACATCAAGAAAAGTGAAGAAGCGGGCAAACCAATGAGAAAGACTGAAAGAACACCAGAAATTCAAGAAGTCAATAAAGGGATGTGCAGCAGGTAAAGGTGTACTGTAACTTATTGGGAAAGTAACAAACACACACCCATTGTAGTGGTTGATAAGTTTCAGCTGTACAGGTGCAGAACCTATTTCTGAAGGGTTCGTAGCTTGATTTGCTGACAGCTGCACATTAAAGAGGACATATGTGGATAATTTAGCGTGGTGGTACTACCAAGCATAAAATCTTCATTTGTTACATAGCAGCTATATTAAGAAAACTTCATGGCAGTGCGCATTGTCAGACAAGAGAAGTAAGTGTATAATGGCACAAATAAATACCGTGCACGACACTGTGAGAGATCTTCAAAAAGCTTTCACAGTTTTTTCCGATGCATTTATTATTTGTCTTTTGGACGATATAAACACAATATTTCTCAACATAATCTCCTTACTTTTCTATATACTTTGCCCATCATTATACAGTATTTTCAGAGGCATCAGAATCAAAGGTTTTTGTGTGCAGAGCCAGTCATGCACTACCTCCTGCACTTCATTTTCATCACCCAACTCGTGGTGCCTTTTTTAGGGGTCCAAAGCAGATCAAAATGAGAACAAGCCAGGTCTGGACAATAGACTAACTGATTAAGGTGTTCACAGTACTGTGTTTGAAGGATAATTGTTCTATGGGCAGTGCTTGTGCTCTTCTGTCAATTTCCTGGACACCAACTTTCTGCCCCACACTGCTTCTAGTGTCTTTCCCTTTCTGTTGCCTAGGCCGGAGATCATGGCATGACAGAACAGCAGAGGGTGAAGGAATCCCTCACTGTAGCTTGCAAATGACTTTTGTAACCTATCCTGTGACTTGTTGTGTTACCTTGTGTTCTAGTCACTTACGAGCTGTGGGTTATTTTTATGTTCATTTCAAATTCATGTGCCAGCAAGTGGCAATACAGCGGAGTCAGACTAAACCCTAAAGATATTCTCTGTGCACGTGATGTTTACATGACATTAAGTATGCTTTAACTATATTTTTCAGTTAAATTTATATGTCACAAGAAAAAACATATTTAGGGAGTTTTATCTTATTCTGCTGATATAGCACATATTTATGTTCTCTCAGCAAGTTTTGTTAAGGAGAATCCTTGGTATAAAATTTTATTACAATCTCACAAAGGGCTTAGATTTGAAAGAATATGCATGTCATACCCAGAGGTGATTCATAACCAGAACTCATCCAGCTATTGCATATTAAATATATGAGTGTTAATTTCAGTATAAATTCATCATTTTGCATAGAATTTAATATTGTACTTTAACCTTTAAATGATCTACATTCACAAGTACAAACACACATAAGAAAATACGCTAGAAATTCATTTTATATATTTAGGCAGCAAGGAAATTTACTGCATTTTTAAGATATGTTGCCTAATTTATATTTTACTTTACACAACAGACTTTTTCTTTTATAATTTTATTTTTTTGTGTTTAAATAGTACTCACATTTTTCATAAACCATGAGCTAAAATTTAAATACCAATATGGTCATTTAAAGGTTAAACCGATATAAGTATGCATGTATGTTATCTGCAAAGCTGTAAAGTACAATACTCTGAACTAACATACCAGCACATATAGATAGCAATAAATTTGCTTACAAGAGTGCTAATTGCTGGGTATGGTTTAGGAAGAAACATGGTTTTGTGTAAAAGCTGGAATAGTTTAAAAAACTGTGAAAAGTACCCTGAAATTATACTTTTGTTTTTTATTATGTTTCCTCTTAATCATCAGTTTCTATATCCTCTCCATAATTATGGTTGTTATGAATAGTTTTTTCTGAACTAATTTCCAAATGTTTAAACCATTTGTAGCAATTGTGTTATCGAAACAAAGTTACCAGTGTGTGTTACAAAATGTCAGAAAGATGTACCACCAACAACCAAAACAAAACCTAGAGGCAGCAAAATATACAACTGTAATCACTGTGATATGGTGTTCACATCCAGGAAGTTCTTAACTGCACATACAAAAAGGGTAAGTTACATTATAAGCAGACATGACTCTGTCAATGTGGAAGAGCTATCTATCGTACATGCATGAGTACCATGTTTAATTCAATATAAAGTGAGAACTTTTTCCCCATTCATCATCTCAGGATTTGGAGGGAGTTGGCCTTTTAATCACACACCATGTTAAACGTGGTCTTTGTTTTTCTCAGATGAGGCACAGTGTTACTGGCTGATTGGTGTGTGACATGTCAAGACAGTAATGTCCTTGAAACATCAGGCACCAATCTCCCAGTAACATGGCACCATGTACCAGAAGAACAGAGATCTCAACTGTAGCTCTGCAAATGCCTGAAAACTCACAAAGCTGAACGTATTGTGTGTATGTATTTTTCTGACAAGTGAAGATTGTGTTGGGGTAAATGTGGTAGTTACAAGCATTAAGTAAAATTTAATTTTAATATTTGCCACCCTGAAGTGTTTAACACATATATAAATATACCATGTATCAGTCAAACACGGGGTTTCTTATGTTTTTTTATTACTTAGGGCAACATGTTTTGACTATTACTTAGTGAACATCAGGCCCTTCTAAGATACAGATCCTTACCTAACACTGTTTAAAATGCATTGTGGGATCCCAGATGCTTTACATTCTTGATATAACTTTGTATAAAAATATATAAGTGCCATTAGTTCTTATTATACACCCAGAATACTTAGTTCTAAAATTACTAACCAGTACATATAAAGGAATATAAATGTATGTATTTGAAACATGTAATTGTGGACAATGTTGGATATTGTTATATATACTGTTACTAATTAACTTAAAAGTGTATAAAACATTAAAACATTATAAACATTGACTATGCAGTAATGATGTGCTTGGTAAGTGATATCTTCCGTGTTGGTATTATACTCTTGATGAACTTTTTAGGCTCTTATCTCCAGCGTTCGATGGTTGCTTCCTACAATGACATTGATGGTGTACTGATGTCAGTTTATTCCACACAGTTTATTGCTCGTGAGACATGTTGTCTATATATGCAGACTGTGTAGTACAAGTCATATTCTGTAAATATAGATATGGAAACAATGAGTGAACAGTGTTGTCTTAGTATAACATGATATATGGGTTTTAAAATTCTGTTATTACTTACATAGTCTTGGGGAGATTGCTGCTCGTTGTTATATGCTGTGGTTGGTTGCTGTTTATTTATCCCCAAGTAATAAAAAAAACATAAAAAAACCTTGTTGTGTTTGACTGATACATGATATATTTATATGCATTAAGTAAAAGTTCATTAAACATTTGTGGTATACAGTACAGCTTAATGTTAAAGACAACTTATGCAAGGAATGTTTAACCAGTATGCAGTAGATTAATATTAGTACCAGCTGATCAGTGCAAAACCACAGAGCACTTAGAAAGTGTGAATTCAGAATAGATGAACACGTTTCTACCCTTCTTCATTATTCATGTATCCATCAGTATGTTGTACCCTAACAGTTGCAGTGGTTCACTGCTTGCTTGCAGACTCACACGGTACGAACTGACACCACCACCGAAGACATCAGCAGTGGGTCATACACCATATCTGAAGACTCAACAGGGCTGAATGATGAAATGCAATTATTGCCTGAGAATTTGCCTTTCTTATGCTGTAAGACATGTTTAGTTGTGTTCAAGACTCACAAGGAGTTTGAGGTGCATGTTTGTAAGAATGGAACCAATCATCTAGATGAAGGGACCATATTGGTAAGCAGTTTTTTTTCTTTGAGCAGCAGATAGAGGCACTTAACAGCATAAAAGCCATCAGCCTACTTTTTCCTCAAGAGAGCAATTGCACTAATGGAGTGGTGTTTGGTTTGGGCCCACACTCCACGGGTCAGGTCTAAACAAACTTTGGCTTGTATTCAATTTATTGTACCAACCACATGCACAGCACTAACGACTCATGAATAGTGAAGATGTAGATCTGATACATCTTTAACCTTTTGATGCCTAACGTCAACTATAGTTGATGTACCGCACCGCTAACCTCCAAAGTTGCATTTTATATATTTATTCAACAAATATAGGTACCGAATATTTTAAACATGGTGTATACTCTCC
>Ga0136643_10007508_pt1 | contig 15774 bp, 5 predicted proteins | sample TergutLab28metaG_FD_96883 | JGI IMG/M metagenome (GOLD analysis project Ga0136643, IMG submission 96883) | Labiotermes labralis P1 segment gut microbial communities from Petit-Saut dam, French Guiana - Lab288 P1 (version 3) (version 3) | ecosystem: Host-associated > Arthropoda: Insects >... | reverse complement strand
TTAACATGAAAGGAAAAGACTACTTGGAAAAACTGAGTGTGCATAAGAAAGTGTTAAAATGGATTTTACAGAAAGAAGGACTGGCGGTGATGACTGGAAAGAACTGGGGCAGCAGAATTTTGTAGTAAATACGGCAATAAAACTTGTAAGAACAAAAGTCTAAGGAGAAAATATGTATCTGACACATTGGAAGAAACATGAGGATGCAGAAAATTACATAATGAGGACCTTCATAATTGGCACCTTTCGTCCCGTGTTATTAGGAAAGGTTTCGCAAACTGTGTTCCATGGACGAATCCCTACAATAATTTGTCCTATTGTGAGAAATCCCTACTGTGAACAATTTACGAGCCAGAAGAGTCGGTAGCGGGGAGCGCAGTAAAATTACCTCTAAATTTTGTCAAAAAAATTTATATATAAACGGCTTATACATTAAAGTGCATCATATTATAGCATTTTTATTTCTTTCCAGGAATATTTATAATTTTTCGCGATATTTAATAAAAGTCAAAAGTTTTGTGCATTTATTCCATATTTTGTCGCCGATCTCCTGTCGATGTTCCGCGGAAGAGTGGCTGGGAAACACTGTATTAGTGTGTTAACGTTAAGCACTTTGTGCATGCAGGACGCAGTGGAATGTAAATATGATACACATTTTTGTCTAAAAACCTGAAAGAAATAAGTCACTTCAGATCCAGATCTAGATAGAAGGATAACGTTCGAATGAACTTTGGGAGAGCATAATATGAGGATGTGGTCAGAATTTAATTGGTGTAGTGAATTGTGACGCCTTACTATAATTCGGAAATGGAAATTATTGTCCTATAAAAGACGAAAAGTTTATTTGCAGCTGTATCATTTGCAGGTTACCAACAAGGAGTCGCTCCGTCTAGTTTGTTAACGCAGTAAGCGATTTTATTCTTTACGCAGGAGACCCAAGAAAAGCGTCGTTATGCAGGTACCTGTATATACACGTATAGCTTGAAAATGATTGTTTAGTCCGGGTGTGTTGAAATAAGCTGTGACGTGCAAATTACGTTCCATGAGTAATATTAAATATGTTCCTATGAAATTATATGAAGTGAAAAATTCGTACAAAGCTACACATTGCTGAATAATTTATGTTTGATTAATAGGTCATAAAATTAAAATTGTACGCTATGAATAAAATACAGTTTATGCACAAAGCATTGTGCAAACGGGCGTATAATGATAATGAGATACACTGCATTCGTTTCGAGATTTCAGTTGGATAACATTAATTATAATAGGACTGTAATCAAAATTTTAAATTAAATTATCCCTAATTTTCACATTAGCTGATTTCACTATTAAAGTGTCAGTATAGTAATTATACACATTGTTAAAAGAATTATCAGAGTAATGTAATAATTTTAATTTGGACGTATTAGCTATAATAATTTGTGGCCGAAATTTTGTTTCGAACCGGTTTTGTTGTCAGTACTTGTGTATGTGATGGGACTGCTAAGTGTCAAGACGGATTGTTCGAAGCTGCCTGAAAACAGTAGAACAAGCAGTAATTATAGGACACAATCAAAGCACATGCACTCTCGTAAACCTACAGAGGGGAGATGTTGTCAAGAGAGTCGCAGCAGGACAGTGCTCCTAACAACATTATGTTTCCAATCCCCGCTGCGAGAAACAGCCAAAGAGACTGTGTTCAAGGATCTCACTCACGGGGATTCTTGAACAGAAACGAGAGGTTCCAATAGTACGAAGTACGAAACACATTTTCCAAAAATCTAGAAGCCAGAAGGCTGGCACGAAGCAAGGTACATACTGAGGATCCACAAACATTAGTCGCCACCTTATGAAATTCGGTCGTCACGGCGACCCAAGGCCAGGGATTTGTGCACATCTGCTCCATCCATCCTTAAATTCGAAGCTAGGAGTAGAGAGTCAGCTACTGACAATGTCTTTAAACCGTCTGCAAATAAATACAGTACCTAACTTCAAACATTATATAATGGAATATATTCCGTCTATACACAGCTATATAACAGTACAGTAAAAGGTAAAGTGATCCCGTTACAGGCCTGGTGTGGCCCAGAGGGTTGGTAGAAGTATAGCTCTACTCTTCCATGACCGGGGCACTAGAAGGGAGTGAGTGGTCAGCAGCACGCCCCGGCCGCACTTTAACCCCGGGAAAGACCCGGTACCCATTTTACAGGAGGCTCGGTGGGCCCCAGGACCGGTCTGGAATCCCCACCGGGATTCGATCCCGGACCGTTCAGCCCGTAGTCAGTCGCTATACCGACTGAGCTACCCGGTCCACATATAACAGTAGAGTGATATTTATATATACTCAGATCACATTATGGCAACATGTTTCGGCTGTAAGACGGTCATCATCAGGCCAATAAAGAACTTTTTTAAGGTAAAACAAAGTGAGCACTCAATGGGATCCCATTTCGTTTACAGTAGAAGTTAAAACAGCGTATGGCAAAACTCTTATTAGAACTAAACCATTAAAATAGAATAGTAATTAGAAGTAAATTAATTCGCAGTCAAATTGCTATGGTGTTGCGGGCCTCTATAGAGACCGTCTTACGGTCGAAAAATGTTGCCATAATGTGATTTGAGTTTATATAGATATCACTGTACTGTTATATAGTTGTGTATAGACGGAATATATAACATTATATAATTTTGTTAATACACAACGGGATGGCCTCTGTCAAATTTATAATTTCAAACAACTTTCAACACAATATGTGTTAATTGATATAATTTAATGCAACAAAACCGTACTTAAGCAACGTAAGTGGATGGGTTCATTAACTGCACAGCGCAAGAGCAATTGAAACAAGAGGAAGCTACGTCGACCCCCGATAACTTTACAGAATCAGATGGTTCTGAATCGTGGAATGCCGTCTCACATATTCGCACATTTTCAGAGCAAGACGAAGAAGGCAAGACTACACGAAGTTAAAACTCGAAGTCGAAACAGCGGAGAACAGAAGAAATATTTGCGCGCGCATTTTTGAAATAGAACCCCGGTCCTTAGACAGTCGTTTGCCTAAATGAGATATTCCATTTCCTCACAGCGGTACTAGCAGTGGCAAGAACAAGTGAACGCTCTTCGTATAGTGACTAACAGCGCGTCAGTTTGTGAAATCTCAGTTTGCTAGAGAAAAATAGTACCAATCCAACAAAACACCGAGATTCTGTACATGTTGTAGTAGTATGTAATATAGTACGGCCACATTCCTTTTCTCTAATTGCAACTCGGAATTTTTATTCATAGTTAATTAACAATAATACACTTTAGTTCCTGTGCATGGACTGAGACAAAGCTAATTAAGCTAAAACTTGTGCTACGAATTGAACCAAGTAGTACACATTTTTGTGCTCATTGCACTCAAGTTTTCAGTAGTCGCTCCCCCCTTCTCACTGCATAGTCCTATAAATTAAGAAAATTTAATCAAGTGGCGGACAAAAACACAGCCAATATATAAGATTTACTCTTTGTTCATTTAAATTGAATGTCGCACCACACCCTGTACACCATAATATATCTCACGCTTTACTTCGGTATACCATGAGATCATGTATGCTAACTGGAAGTAATCTTATTTAGAATTACATGAAAAACACGCTTCATGAACGGCATATGAATGATATTACGATAAGAAAGTAAAATTCTTCTCTTAATGCCATGAAGGCATAATCTTGGCCCTTTATTAAACTCGACACTAGACAGGAGTGAGCGGTGTTCACGCTTTGAGCGCCGAACTGCCTGGAGAGAAGCCCACGTAATCCACGGAATAAAACTCTGGATGGGCTTCAGAGGTGGTCTGGATATTTTATCAGCTATTCCTCTGAAGACGAACACCAGCTGCAAAAGGGTACTTGCAACACATATTAATATTTAATTTGAAAAAAAAATAGTGAAAAAGTAATTTGTATGAAAGTGGTAAGCTTCAAAACCTTGTAATTTTTCCCACTTAAAATTCGTGGTTTTGTATGTCTGCACCAACCGAATAATGTACATAAATTCAACAGACGGCTACATATGCTGGGTCTGCTGGTGGTGGCAGGGTGAGTATTATGATGCGTGAAATGATCGGACAGTTATTCTGATTGATCATTTTAATTTACACTATAATAGAGACGCAGCTACAAAAATGATCTATTGGAAATTTATTGGCGCATATGGGGAACTAACTCAGTAATTAGTAATATCACACTTGGTTACCTACAAATTAACACATTATAAATAGCGAAGTGATTGATCAGTTTGGTCGTACCGAGCAGTTAGAAATCCTGCCTAGTATTCTGGGATTCCAGCTTTAGAATCGGACACAGGACGTCCTGCCTTTCATTGCGGTTTTCCTCTCACTACCAGCACATACCTAGACAGTGCTTCAAATTATAAAAGGCCGCTTTGTTCCTTCCTTGTTGTAATTGTACTTCATAGTTCATTAACATTCAATAATTCGACACTATTCAGCGAAATCTAATGAGTATATCGCTAACTTACCAAGGGATAAATAAATGAAGTAGATTTCTCGGTTGTTGCATCGATCTTTCTTGCCACAGAAAACCATTAACATCCTTCTTGCACACCATCTGCAATTTCTCCAAAGATATATGAATACTTCAATACAATGCTGCCGCAGGGCATTAGAGAAAGACAAAGTAGCCTAACTGTTAAAAAAATTTACCAACAGATAACACGAGTATCTCAATTATAAGAGTTTTTCGGTCATGTAGGTGCTTTATTTGAAATAATTCTTAGTACCTCCAGTGCAACTGCTTAAAGATGTATTCCACTCACACGAAACTACTACACTATACCTCGTATTGCAGCGATTTGGATGTTGGAAACGTTAAATCTCGGTTTTGTATCGCTTTGTCACGGGATGAAATCCTGTGCCCATATTTTATTCTGTTTTATTATCACTCAATATATCGCCATTACTTCACTCAGGGCCGCCGAGAGCGGGTTCGGTGCCCGGTAAAAAAAAATTGGGTCCACCAAAAAGGGTGGGCGAGATAAAATCATTTACACTAAGTCGGTAAAACTAACTCGGAGTTGCAGAGTGACTTGGGCTTTGTCTGAAGGGCTTAATTGGTACAATATAATGATTATATTATTATGATTATTATTATTATCTAGAAATACAAGAACATGTAAAACATAGTCGGGACCCGGGCCCCGATAATTTGTACCGGCTCCCTCTCCCCTCCCGTCTCGTTGGCAATGACTTCACTAATTCTAAATTTTCAGTCACTCAAATACTATATTCAGTTACAAGCAGTACAGTCTAATGCAATGTGAAATATGTTTTCAGAACATCTGGCTTACCATTTCGTGAAGGGTCAGCACACTTTGAAAATTTCCGCAGCTCCACACTTTCTCAGTTTTATTGCAACATTTCGAAAATTTCAATCCTGGGAGAAAACTTCATTTATGTGGCTAATATTGTTAATAACAAACACATTTTGCGTATCATGCCAGAAAATTTTCAATCAGAAATTTAGATTAATGGGTTAGTTTCTATTATTCAAAGCACTTTCCCTTGCATGCGGTCCACCTTCTTCCCGAGACCGATAAAAATTAACCTCCATGTAAAGCTGTTTTCCAGTTTCTACATCGCAGAACTGGCCTCCCCGGTAGGGCACCTAACGTGATTGCGTATTATTTTATGCTGTGAACTACATTTTATTTATACCGTTTGGCTGTTTGAAGCACTTCATTATTCTGGTCCAGTGCCTTACGCTTAGCACTATTTTGTGTCTACAAACGCGTTTCCGTGTTACCCCGCGACACTGTCAGTGTGTTCTGACGGTGACGCATGGTTAAGTTCATTTAGCGTACGTTACAAATTAGCGAAAGTGAAAGCAGTGGACCAGAAAAATAAAGTACATATTATGCTGTGCCAGCGAGAATCTGCTGTGTATTATACAAGTTAACCTATAGTAATGTACTATGATTTTTGTACTAAATTGGTAAAGTCGGAATTAGGCTTTTGAAAGGAGAAATATTTATGCCTTACATTTTATACAAGTGTTGAAATAGAACATTTGACAAAAAACGGATTTTATTTACACGTATGCAAATAGTAATTATAGCTTATTTGTGCCATATCCAGTGCCACAATATCTTGACTCTTCTAAGTTCAGAAGTGTAAAGACGACACACACACACCACACACACAGACACAAAGCACACACACACACACACACAGACACAAAGCACACACACACACACCACACACACAGTTACACACACACAGAAAAACAAACAAACACACACAGAGATACAGCACACACACACACACACACACACACAGTCACACATCACACACACAGACATACACATATTCTATTCATCACTTAAAGACTTTCTTAAGAGACCCACTAAAAATAGGAAATTGAGGAATTATTTAGATTCCATTCCCCCCTCCCCCCTCTAAAAACACGATGCTCCAAATAGATTGTGTTTTCTGCTGTATTCTAAAAACAACACTAAAAGTCCATTGTTACGAATTTCGTAGGCGTTTCCCCAGTTGTCATGTGCGTACAGGCAGAGAAAGAAGAGAAAAAGGGACGGAGAGACTGTTGTTCTGCACATGAAGCATAATGCAAGACTCGGCCTGCACTTTCTAAACGAACCTAGACACGATTATTTTAGACTTAAGCAACGTTGTAAAAACCTTACAATAAGAACCAACAGGATGCAATATCTACTTTCAATTTATTTCAATAATTAACCTCTACATGTTTCGAGCAGGCTTACTGCTCACCATCAGGAGGTACTACTGTGTATATACAGCAGCTCGTATATGTCATGCTTTTATGTTGACCTCCTCATGATGAGCAGTAAGTCTGCTCGAGACACGTAAAGGTTAATTATTGAAATAAATTGAAAGTAAATAATGCATCCTGTTGGTTCTCACTGCACGTATACAATATATCACGATGCACGGTCAACAAACCATTAAATGTGTAAAAACCGCAGATCTGAATTAAAGAGAGTCCATCAGCACCCGTTCTAAACATTTAAAGAGAAAACATTTGAAGTTCAACAGAAGTTCTTTAAAAGAGCATATTGATATGTATTAGGCGTTTAACTCGTACAGCGAACCTACTGCATACAGCAAGTAGTGTGAAGTAACGTTGAGTCTGTTGCATGCAGCTATATCGGAAGGGATTGGCTGTAGATTCTGCTATATCCTGTACCATTCAATTTAATTAAACGGGTGTTACTTTCTTTACAGAGTAAATACCTTAGACCTCTAACTCTACTGCAAATTCTTTTGCTCTTTGACCATTTGTATGGACTTCGCTGGCACTTAAAATTCTTTTCAAAACCTTCCCCACGTTATCGGATTTCACACACACGTAACCTCTTTTCGAAAGACAAATGCTAACCAACTCAAAGCGTACCGGTAACAACAGGGGCAGGCTTTGGCGTTACGCACGACTCTTTTACAAAGAGATAATTTATTGATTGGAAGTTTTAATGCCATATAAGGAATGCCAACTACTTTTCAGGTTGTATTACGCTGATTTTAATGGTCCTGAAGCATAAGAACAGTTGATAGGGATTAAAGATTGTAGTCACTGGCTAGATAGAAATTCTAGAAATATATTATTAAAATAATTAATAGTAGGCCTAACGGTCTTGTCAGCAAACACTTCCCAAAACTTTTTCTGTGTAAATAATCATTAATAATTCTGCATCAACAGAGGGAACAACTACTCCATTAGCATCTTATGAATGCAGACTGATAAGCATACCCGATTAGAAAGAATGCAAGTTTCCACTAATTCCCATCGCCTATGTGATTATCACATTGTTTATTTTAGGAATACCGAAAGTTTATTTCCATACTTAAAACAGCCGTCCAGTTTCCCTATTTGCAGCCAGAAAAATTCTCTCCAAAATATTCGGTCATGTTTCTTTAAGACCATCTTACGTTGCCACGTACCTAAGCCTAGCCATTCCAAGCAGCCTCCTTCAAACCAACAAATTAAATTTTGTGAGTGAAGAGTCCGCAGAATTTTAGGCATTACGTGTTTCCGTATGTTACAGCATGTTCTAATGATGGGGTTAGAACTGTCTGAAATGACGAAACTTTTTACCTGGAGAAGGTTGTCGAGTAATTTAACACATGCAAACTCAATGGCACAGAAACTACAATTCACGGCCCCAGTTACGTGCTGCAGTCACAAATTTCAACAACCCTTAACATGAATTTATGTTAAAAAAAACCTTGAAAACCCGTGCTTGTTATTAGGAACTTGTCAGGGCCATTCAGAAACGTGTGTCGACATGTTACAAGGTGTTAGAGGTTGAGTTTCACTTTCAATCTTGTATCTCGTCCAAATGAAACAGACAAAGCATTATCTTGATTACGTTCACGTAACGCATGTGACAGAACAAGGTGCTTCTTAATGTGCGTGATACCCGTTTTGTCAATACAATTCGCAACTATTCAACAACCAGTCTATACACAACACTTAATTTATTACAGTAATTATTATAGTAAAGTTTTGTGTAGAGGGTGATTGTTTTATTGTTACATATGAGGTGCTTTAATTAATAATCTGTTTATAAAAGCAAAGGTAAGGCAATCCCTGTACAGGCCTGGACAGGCCGTAAGATTTCCGGGGGTTGAGACACCTAGATTTCGTGACAATCGGCACGTGGAGTTGGCATGGTTGTCAGCGCTACGCACCTGACATCCTTACCCCTAGGAAATATTCCAAGTACTCATTTCTGTCAGAGGCTGAGGAAACTCCAGAGCCATAGTGCGGCCGGAAGGATTACTGTGGTTATAACTGGTGTTTATAAAATAAAAAAAAAATCATTTGGAGAAGAAATTCTATTCATAAAAAAAATTAAATATAAAATTGTAAGGACTTGACACCTTGGCTATGTGCTTAGAACTTCTAATTTTTATTCTGGATATTCCCTATTCGTATCAAGATCCCGATCAGCCACTGCACTGATCCACTTTTCTCAGCCTTTACAATAATTAGCCGGTATAAACGAGTTGACTTCAGACGGATCATGACCTTCCAGGTGCCAATTCTTCCGATTCCTTCATTCAGTGACAGCCTCCTATTCAACGCTCTACAAAATCTATTTCAGAAAGCGTCATTAAGGAAAGCGATACGTTAAATCTGAAAGTTAACAGTGTACTTGAACTTAAGGACCACGCCACTAAGGCTAATGGAAAAGTGGGACTGGAGTTCCAAACAATTTGCAACGTCGGCATTAGATGGGGCTGACTCACTTTATTGTCGGAGAAAGAGCTCGCTCTGCTCATCAATTAGGACTCTGGGTGGGGGCCAGACCGGTCTGAAAGTGGTAGAAAAGAGAAAAAATAGACCTCATTGGGGATCGAAATGCAGGCATTTCACAACGCAGTCAGTCACTTTAGTTGCTTTTCTACGCAGATTAGAAACGGAGGTTAAATAAACAAAATTACACCAACATTTTGTGATTAATGTCGACCATCTTAATATAGAGGTTTACATGAATGGCGCCTTTGTAATGATTAAAGGAAGCTAACACTTTTTTGTGGACGAGTCAGAATGCGTGCACTGCCGTATCTCTTCTACAAAATCTCGCAATTCTAAGTCTATTAGAGAAATGGGGGAAAAAATCTGTTACTTGCCAGGAGTTTTAAATTATTTCATTTGTAATAATGTTAATGTAAATGACGGTAGAAGAGGATCACCTCTTCGACGAAGTCAGTAAATTGCAAACATCGGATTTTAACTGCTTCACTCTTCTCGAATTTATCCTAACCCACTGCACTAAGGTGTCAGAATTCTCTGCCATATTTTTCACGCGTCTAACATAAATCAACCTTTCCTAAGCCAACAAATTTATTGACCACTTGCAATATTTAAACAATTTAAACAAGGAAATTCGCAGAAGTAGGCATATAGGGAGTTTAAGCAATAGGATGTGTAAAAAAAAATTCTGGGCAATGGCACAATGCCTGATTATCTTCGTGTCTTTCGGTCTATGTGGTTCGGATTGTTACATTTGTCAAATATAAATATAACAACAAATTTTCGTAGTGATATTGTCCATAACCGAAGTCATGCTAGCATAATGTCATGCAAAATTTTCATGCGTGTTCATAACCTACAACCATACAAATTTCACTTAAAATATCTCACTACGTTCATATATTTCTCGCGGTCACAGTTTTGTTCTACATACAAATGTACTCTAATAGAAGCTGCATATCATTTGCTTATCTGCAGTGTTACTCATATCAATACAATTCATTAACCTAAGTGGTCCCAGAGCGCTTAAACCTCTGACATACGCGTGGTCAACGTGCTTGTTAATTGTAATACGTACAGTTAAAGTCAGGAAAAGCCTAACGCAACGATGTTCAGAATATTTTGTCTTCCCATATGCTACCAAAAAATATACAGGTTAAAGAGTGCAGAACTATAATTTTGCATGTTGAAAATCATAGTATCTCACATTACGGGAACTAGGCTGAGGATGTTCGACATTGGGGTGTTAAGAAACATATGTAGACAAAGGCGGTAAGAACTAAAAGGAGACCGGAGAAAACTGCAGAGTGAGAGCCTTGCGATTTTTACTCCTAGCAAAATATTATTTGTCTAGCCAAAGCAAGAAAAATGAGATGGGAAAAGTCTATAATACTTATGAGGGAAAAGAGAAATGCACACGACGTTTCGGTGGGAAAACTGAAGCTCAGAGACCACTTGGAAGACGTCGGTGTAGATAGGAGTGTAATACTAAATTGGATATCCAAGCAGCTAGTTTGGAGGAGTTGACTGATCTCGCTCGGGACGCGGAAAAGCGGCGGGCTTTTGTGAATACGGCAATGAAACTACAGGGTACATACAACGCGTAGAATTTCGTGACCAGCTGAGAAAATAAAAGAGTCTCGCGGACAGTTCCCATTCAAACCTTGAGTTAGTAAGATATAAATAACGGTGGACACGTAGGGATATTTCTACCCTTAGTTCGTACTATGTTTCACGTGTTTCTCCGCTGATTTAACGATATTCCGGCAGTGGTGGGGTCAAACACACTGAAGGATAATAAAAACGATGCAACAAGTGTTTCCGTATACAATAAGGAGATTAGACTATTAATGTTTATGTTACGAAATAACGTCCCAAGACTGAGAGGGTACTTTAGGCCTACGGTAACTTATATAATAAAAGTAGCCGGTAGTCACTCTAAAGATTTACTTAATTAACACCATGTCATCACGAATCGCCAGAGACTATTTAAACATAGCTAATACTGCGAAAATGCGTAGTCATATTTATTCTAAGGAACATATTCTTGGGCACTGGCAAGGTCTTTTTATTTAGAGTCCAAATGTGAAACGTATGTATAAGTTAAATAAAATTCATAAGGTAAAAGTTAAAGCAGTCCCGTTACAGGCCGAGAATGGCCCAAAAGATTCCGAGAAATTAAGGTTCCCAGATTTCATGACAACGGCACAGGATGGTGGTAAGGTTGTCAGCCTTACGCACCGGCCGCCTTTACCCCCAGGAAATATTCCTGATACTCATTTCTTTTCGAGGCTGAATCGATCCCAGGGCCATAGTTCGATCGGAAGGATTATGTCCATGAAAAATTCCAATGATACCAGCCGGAATCGAACCAGCGACCTTTCGATTTGCAGCGCAGTACCATAACCACTGCGCTACCGTGGTCCCCAAAGAAAATTTATACTCGATATAATTCCATAAACTTTATGTCTGGCTAAAGAATTACAGGCTTCTGATGGACCAAGAATTTTATAATAAGATATATTTCATATTTTCCCCTTAACTGAAATGTACGTTGGTAAATTTCATATATCTTTGCTTCGGTCCACTTTATTTCCCACTGTACTAAACAATGTAATGTCATTGAAGCAGAATCTGCAAGCAATTAAGACAAGTCCATGTCAATTCGAGACTCACAATTTCTATTAAGGTTAGTGCAGTAAAAAGGGAAGGTAGATGTATAGTTAATGGTAGGCTATTAATGTTATTCCAGTAAATTTAATACGAAAACCGAGTTGCCAGTTTGGCACTCATATTTTAAATATTGCATGAAAATATTATATCAGGCAAGGATATACGAACTTTACATCTTAGGTTTTGCCACCATTCCCGATGTGAAAAATTAAATAACTGGTAAATACAACAAGCTGAATAGTTATTTGACGCTTATTGATTAGTTCTAGTAGGTAATGTATGATTAAATAATGTAGCCACGTACTGTCAAACTCAAACGAATTAAATAAGCCAGCACAAAAATAGCACCTTTTTGAAAAAAATGTGAATTTCAAAGTATGAAGTGTCGTACTGCATCTGTGGAGTGTGCTTATAAGTTTTTACTCTGAATGACCGAAAAGACTGAAGCAGACTTACCATGGTAACAGGGCTGATGGAACCAAAACTGCGAATGTAGAGTTCACAGTACACAGTGGTAGCGTTATCTGTAAACACAAGAATATTAACATTGTTGTGTGCCACAACCATGAGTACACATAACTAAAAATGGGCGTCGTGCGGGGGGGGGGTGTTCTTGTGGTAAGTGACTTGGGTCAAAGGTAGAGGTATTGTGTCACGATCTTTTACTCTTACTACTACTAATTCTACTACTACTACCACTTCTACTATTACTACCACAACAACAACAACAACAACAACAACTAATAATAATAATCTCACCACCACCATCAATATAATAATAATAATAATATTACTTGTGATAAAATATTGAGTTTTATTACAAGCATAATATGTGTGTGTGTGTGTTTAGTCGGACCTCTTTTACCTAAACATTGTAGGTGCAGAATGTTATTGTGGAACCTGATCACACTCAGAGAAACATACAAATTCGATATAACTCCCCTGGACAAGGGATCGGTCAGTCGCAGAGGTCTCTACCTGCACAACACACAACATTCAGAAAAAAATCCATGACCCTGTTGGGATTTGAATCCGCAATACCCGCAATCAAGCCACCGCAGAATTACGCCTTACACCGCGTAGCCACCGGTATAGACAGAAAGGTTATGTCTGGGTTAAATACAGACGGATGTGAGAGTGAGAAAGGGTAAAATATAGACATGACCAGAGAGCAGGTAGGTTAAAGGGATAAACCTTGTCTATGGAAAAAAATACATATGAAGTATGACTCCATTTTGGATGCTGGTTAAATAAAATATGTGTTGAATACACAGACAGGAAAGATAAAGGAAGACAATAAGGAAATCGAAGTAGAACGTACGGAATTACTAATGCTACGAACTAATCCAAAAAAGAATGTTTGAAGAATATGTTTAAAGGTTGTACGGAGTTACCTTAGAAAGACAGTGAAAACGTACATGTAGGCATTCCAACAGACTCAGAGGGCAAAATATTTCAATAAGGCCTATTGACAAAAACATAAAGCTTTTTATTTGTCCAAATATTTAATACGTTTACTGGTGACATGAAAAATTAGTGGCAAAATTCCTTAACAGTAGCAGAATTTACGTTAAAAAGCAAAGTAATACGGTACGTAATATCAGCCATAAAAAGGTCTAAGACAAGTCACGATCAACATTTTGTAATAAATAAGTCGAAGAATTAAGTGCTTCTTAATACCTAGAGTATAATATGAATCTTAAACACTTTAAAGGTTTTTATGTGAAATTTATAACTTTCTATATATCCACCTCAGCAGAGAAAGTACAAACGCTCTACAGATATATAATGGCTGCACCAATACTGCTGCATCATTCCCAGAAGACATTGTGGAACGTTACAGAAGTGAAAACTTTCGAACCTAAAGCCCAAATATTACCCATAACTCTAAGACAGTTTATCTATTAGCAGATAATGCCAATTCTGAAATTCGAATATAAACCAACCATAGTAATGAATATTGTGATCGTTTGGTTTATGCCATAGTGAGTTCCCGTCGATGGTCATCAACATTTGCACAGACAGCGACATGAATTTCGGCATCCGTGGGGATAAGAGTTTTATTTCTCTCCAAATTCGCACCGGCCTACAAGAATATCAAAACACAAAGACCACAATATGAATATTATCGCCATGAACATGTCTTACGAAGCCCATGTTTATTCATATATTGTGTAATGGAGAATGCAGTATCAGGAGAATATATATGATATAATGACATGTTATTTACACCATATTTTTCTCAAATAACTACGTTAAACCATTCATTGCTTCAATTATCCGATATTTTTAATCTTGCAGATAAGAGTTACCCAAAATCAGGGCAGCGGCCCAACTCCTGGATATTGTCCCCCGTGGGCAGTTAAAAAAGTCGATGAAACTGAACAGTAAGTGATTTTGAATGACTGGACGCCACAAATATACAACTAAGACAGTCTCCAGCTGACTAACAGAGACCAATAACGAACGTTAATGCAAAGTTTCGTGCTCTCGCGATTTAACTATCGGCTTCAGGATGCAAATTGTTAAAATCCAGAACTGATTAATTAGAATTTCACAGTTCTTTACTAATTATTAACTTGAACTAAAAGGTACAGGTCTCAAAGTCGTGTAAAAGAAGAAGCCTAGTACCAGGTATGTAACCCTTTCACCACTTCGAGACTGAAATTCATTGAAATAATAAACAAAACTTTAGTTTCAGTTTCATACAGATCACAGCGCACGTTCCTTCGAAAGAAGAGGAGATTAAGGCTGGCCAGGAAAATAACAGGCATTTGTTGAGAGAATCATACGAAACATAAACACACTGTGTGGACGGAATGTAGAAGATTCAGCGTTACAGCATTTCGTACATGTAATTGTCTTCACTGGGCCTTAAAAGTTTCATTTAACGAGGTGTGTTCGTATAACTATTGTTGCCGTCGAAAAGTAGTAGGAATATATTAAAAATTGTGTGTTAAACACTTTATTATCCAACTAATGCACAATATATAATACGTAGATACAATTAAAATTATGAATTATTTAAAAGTGCTCCAACATGTTTCGGATCACAGAGGATCCATCATAAGGGAGCCTTGTACAGTGCTTGGCTAAAAGTTACTAATATGATTCTATCGTGTCCGTTGACATGGACAAGTTCCGTGTTATGGCAGCATATTCTGACTGTAATTAGATAATACAAGGGCGGTCTGTTTTAGAGACAAATTAACAGCCAAAACAGCATAAAATGGATATAATAAAGTACAACATAGGATTTATCCCGTTGTGCGTGTGTGTAGTTCACTGTATATGAAGACACTGTCTTACGGAATGCTCGGTAGGTCACGTGGTATGTGGGCTAGGTTAAAAAGCGGGTCAGTGTCAGTAACCTGCTGTTCGGAGATTAATATATTTTGTTTGTGATGTATGTGCATGAACAGGGCTTCCCAGCAATTCATTTTCGTGCCTTTTCTACACGGTTTTAATAGCTTCAATGTTTCTTCCGCTGGGTCGAATTCATGCCTATTGACCAAAATGTGCATGGCTTATGCTGATGTGGGGTTATTGTTTGTTACGTAACGAAGCTGTTCCTTATGTCTTACGGTTATCAACCTTCTTGACTGTCCTATGCAAGTCTTATTGCACGTATTACATTTAAGCTGATATGTTCCCAAGTGGAATATATCAGCTTAAATGTAATACGTGCAATAACACTTGTACAGGACAGTCAGTTTGGAGGGTTTGAACCCCCCAACCCCCCCCCCCCCCGTTCCCCACCGTCGGTCCCCACAACCCCGGTCCTCTCGCCTCAGGAAAATAAAAACCAAAAACCACCGGTGC